>ENA-OPXC01000762-OPXC01000762.1-human-gut-metagenome-genome-assembly--contig:-NODE-762-length-27138-cov-2.658679_pt1 | contig 27138 bp, 23 predicted proteins | sample MGYA00241512_ERZ502016 | MGnify/ENA primary metagenome ERZ502016 (study PRJEB25962, sample SAMEA2043043) | human gut metagenome | biome: human gut; feature: human-associated habitat; material: faeces...
ATCAGTCAAAAATGATCAGTGCCATAAATACAAGATCTGTCTCTCCTGTATTTGCAAGGCCATGACCTTTTCCGTCTGGTGTAATGGTGATATCACCGGCCTTTACCGGACGTTTCACACCGTTATCATCATACTCGCCTTCACCGCTTAAGATATAGTAGGTTTCTGTCTCTCCATGATGCTCATGGTATCCAAGGGAACATCCCTTCTCGATAGTAACCTGTGCGTAAAGTCCGCATTTTCCTTTCAGCTCGTCTCCCTCAAGAATGTCTTTGATGATCACATGGCCTTTACCGCCGCACATATTTTCTACTCTTCTGATACCCATGATAAAATCCCCTTTCGTGATTGCGTAAATTTGTGAATTTTTATGAAACCAGGCTCTCTGTGGTCTGCGCTTCACTTCCTGTACAATTATAAACGATATGATGAATTTTCGCAATCCTCATTATTATTTTCCTAAATTTACTTAAAAAATCCTTCCTTAGCAGAAAAGAAATCGGAGCAGATCCCTGAAGACCCGCTCCGCCCTTTTTATCACAGATTTTTGATTCTCTCAATTGCTTCCAGTGTATTCTCATGTGTTCCAAACGCAGTAAGTCTGAAGAAACCTTCCCCATGAGCACCAAATCCGGAACCCGGAGTTCCTACGATATTAGCTTTTTCAAGAAGATAGTCAAAGAACTCCCAGGAAGTCATCTTATCCGGTGTTTTCAGCCAGATATACGGAGCGTTTACGCCACCGGATACGGAATAGCCTGCTGATGCCAGACCTTCGTAGATGGCTTTGGCGTTGCTCATGTAGTAACCTACCTGTTCTTTCAGCTGTGCTTTTCCTTCCGGAGAGTATACAGCCTCTCCTGCACGCTGTACGATGTATGGAGCACCGTTGAATTTTGTGCCATGGCGTCTTGCCCAGAGACTGTGAAGATCTACGCCGTCACGAACCAGATCCTTTGGTACAACTGTGAAGCCGAGGCGGACACCTGTAAAACCTGCATTTTTGGAGAAGCTGCGCAGTTCGATGGCGCAGGTTCTTGCTCCTTCGCACTCATAGATGCTGTGCGGTACATTTTCTTCGGAGATGTATGCTTCGTATGCTGCATCATAGATAATGACGGAGCCATTTTTATTTGCATAATCTACCCATTCCTGAAGCTGCGGTTTGGTGATGGCACCACCGGTTGGGTTGTTCGGGAAGCAAAGGTAGATAAGATCCGGTACTTCTTCCGGGAATTCCGGAAGGAAGCCGTTGGATGCTGTACATGGCATATAGATTACGTTATCAAAGTTGCCACGTTCTTTGTTGTATTCTCCTGTACGGCCTGCCATTACGTTTGTATCTACATATACAGGATATACAGGGTCGCACACTGCAATCTTGTTATCCAGTCCGAAGATTTCCTGGATATTTCCGGAATCGCTCTTTGCACCGTCAGAGACAAAGATTTCGTCTGCTTCAATGTCACAGCCTCTGTCTTTGTAGTCGTTCTTTGCAATAGCAGATCTTAAGAATTCATAACCAAGATCAGGTGCATAACCATGAAATGTAGCTGCATCACCCATTTCATCTACAGATTTATGAAGTGCCTCAATGATTGCCGGAGCCAGAGGCTGAGTTACGTCACCGATTCCCAGTGAGATCACGTTTGCCTGTGGGTTGGCTTCTTTATATGCTTTTACTTTTTTTGCAATTGTGGAAAACAGATAGCTTCCCGGTAATTTCAGATAGTTGTGGTTTACTGTTACCATGTTTGATTTCCTCCCTGGCATGTTTCGCAGTTTTTATATACCTGTCTACAGCAGGCTGCTGCTTTGCCTTTCCATTTCTGTTTGTGTCTTTTCTTCAAATATGTTTTATTCGAGTTTTATTATACTTAATTATTTAGCAATGTAAAGCCTAAAAGTATCTTTAAAGAATAATTTTAAATTTTTTATGTTACTGAAAATAAAATGAACAATAACATTTTTTACCCCGGGCATAATGTCCGGGGTGATTTATTTTATTTACGCTTCTCTACTTCTTTCATAAGTGTCTCGCGCGCACTTGCAGGATTTGCCTTGCCTTTCATCTCTTTCATGATCTGACCTACAAAGAAGCCCATGACTTTATCTTTACCTCCCAGAAGTTCTGAAAGTGGTCCTGGGTTAGCATCCAGGATCCTGTTGATGGTTTCTTCCAGAAGTCCTGTGTCTTCTACAATCTTCAGACCATGTTCCTCAATGTAGGCTACAGGATCAATGTCTTCCTCAAAGACTTTCTCAAAGACTTTTTTGGCATTCTGAGGGCTGACTTCGGATTTTTCTACCATTACCAGAAGATCTGCAAGATGCTTCGGTGAGAAAGATACCTGTTCCGGATCCATAGCTTTATCTTTCGTCAGACGGAGTACCTCACCCATAAACCAGTTTGCTGTCTTCTTTGCATTTCCGTAGATTGCTGCTGTTTCTTCAAAAAGACCTGCAAGATGGCGGGATTCTGTAAGGATTCCCGCATCGTATGCCGGAAGTCCGTACTCTTCCTGATAACGAGCCTGTTTCACTTCGCGAAGTTCCGGCTGTTCTGCTTTGATCTTTTCAATCCATGCATCAGAGATATGGATTGGAGGCAGGTCTGGATCAGGGAAATATCTGTAGTCTTTGGCATCTTCCTTGGAACGCATGGCGTAAGAATATTCTTTGTTGTCATCCCAGCGGCGTGTTTCCTGTGTAACTGCCTTGCCTTCTTCGATCAGTTCGATCTGACGTTCTCTTTCGCCTTCGATTGCTCTGGCAATGGCTTTGAAAGAGTTCAGGTTCTTCATCTCTGTTCTGGTACCGAATTCTTCTGCTCCCACTTCACGGACAGAAAGGTTAACGTCTGCACGCATGGAACCTTCCTGAAGCTTACAGTCTGATACACCCAGATACTGCATCATACAACGGAGTTTTTCAAGATAGGCGATTACTTCCTCTGAGCTTCTCATATCCGGCTCAGAAACGATCTCGATCAGCGGAACGCCGCTTCGGTTGTAGTCCACCAGGGAGCAGTCCTCCCACTCGTCGTGGATGAGCTTGCCCGCATCCTCCTCGAGATGGATACGATTAATGCGTATCTCCTTCTCTTCGCCCTTGACGTTTATCTTTACCTTGCCTGCGAGGCACACCGGGCGCGGCATCTGGGAGATCTGGTAAGCCTTCGGCAGATCGGGGTAGAAGTAGTTCTTTCTGTCCCACTTGGTGAAGCGCGAAATGTCGCAGTTCATCACGTAGCCAGCCTTGATGATGTATTCAACGGCTTTCCTGTTCAGCACCGGGAGGGTTCCGGGAAGTCCGCTGCACACGGGGCAGCAGCGGGAGTTCGGAGTTCCGCCGAATTCAGCGGAGCAGGTGCAGAATACCTTGGAATTTGTGGAAAGCTCTGCGTGTGTCTCAAGTCCTATCGTAGGAAAATATGCGCTCATTCCTGTACCTCCTTAAAGCTTGGCGGGCGCAGTCGGAGCGAAGGTCTGCTCGAATGCGTCGGCGCACTGAAGAATAGTCTGCTCGTCGAAACGTCTGCCGATGACGGACATGCCCACGGGGAGACCCTCGGCGGTGTAGCCGCAGGTCGTGGAGATACCCGGCAGAGAAGCAATATTGACGGTAACGGTGCAGATATCCGCGAGGTACATCTTGACCGGATCGTTGTCCTGCGCGCCTATCTTGTACGCCGGAGTCGGCGCGGTCGGGGTGAGGATAACGTCGGCAAGGTCGAATACAGCGTTGTATTCCTTGATTATCTGCTGCTTGAGGGCGAGCGCTTTCTTGTAGTAAGCGTCGTAGTAGCCGGAGGAAAGCGCGTAGTTTCCGAGCAGGATACGGCGCTTTACTTCCTCGCCGAAGCCCTTGCTGCGGCTGTCGCGGATAAGCTCCTCGAAGGTGCGACCCTCGCCGCGGAAACCGTACTTTATACCGTCGAATCTCGACAGGTTGGAGGCAGCCTCGGCGCAGGCGATGAGGTAGTACGCCGGGATAGCGTACTTCAGCCCGGGAATGGAGCACTCAACGAGCTTTGCGCCCTGGGCTTCGAGCGTCTTTGCAGCGTTCATTACGTGGGTCTTTACTTCGTCGTCGATGTCGTCGGAGTAGAACTCCTTGGGCATTGCGATCTTCATTCCGCTGACGGACTGTCCCAGCTTCTCGGTGAAATCCGGAACCGGCTGGCGGGAGCTTGTCGCGTCGTGCGGGTCGTGTGCGCAGATGGCGTTGAGCATAACTGCGCAGTCCCTGGCGTCGGAGCAGATGGGACCTATCTGGTCGAGGGAGCTTGCGAATGCGACAAGACCATAGCGGGAAACTCTGCCGTAGGTGGGCTTGATTCGGGTCACGCCGCAGAAGGACGCGGGCTGTCTGATGGAGCCGCCGGTGTCGGAGCCCAGTGCCGCGAAGCATTCCGCGGCTGCTACTGCCGCCGCGGAACCGCCGGAAGAACCGCCGGGAACATGCTCCGGGTTTCTCGGATTTCTCGTCACACCGTAATAGGAAGTCTCTGTGGTACTTCCCATAGCGAACTCATCCATGTTGGTCTTGCCCAGGATGACTGCACCGGCTTTTTCCAGTTTCAGCACTGCTTCCGCACTGAAGGTCGGAATAAAATTCTCTAAAATTTTAGAAGAGCAGGTGGTCAGGGTTCCTTCGGTACACATATTATCTTTGATAGCGAAAGGAACGCCGGCCAGGGGGCCTGTCAGTTCTCCCGCTTCGATTTTCTTTTGTACTTCCGCTGCCTGCTGTAATGCTTTGTCCCGTTCTACGGTCACATAGCAGTGGTAGGTATCCTCACCGGCTGCGATCCTATCCAGAACGGCCTGCGTGGCTTCCACCGCCGTAGTCCTGCCTTCCCGGATCGCCTTCGCCAGCTCTACTGCTGTCAGGGATAAAATATCCATATCCATTCTCCTTTTTTAATGTCTGACGGAAAACCATTACCGCCTGAATGCTGTAACCAGATTATAAAGCGGTATTCTACCCGATTTCTAATCAAAAGTCTTTGGTACAACAAACATGTTGTCCTTCTCGCCGGGTGCATTGGCCAGGGTCTGTTCACTCTCGTCCCCATTGGTCACCACATCCTCACGGAAGACATTCTGAACCGGGAATACATGGGACATAGGTTCCACACCGGTAGTATCCAGTTCGCCTAGTTTGTCGATATAGTCCAGCATTCTGCCCATATCCTTTTTCGCTGCTTCCTTCTCTTCATCAGAAAGCTCGAGTTTTGCCAGAATGCCTACATATTCTATGGTCTCGTCACTGATCACGTTCGCCATACTAATTTCCATTCCTTTCCATTCCTGCCTGCTTACAGGTACTTTCCTACGAAACAAATAGCACCCTGCGCAGTCACATATTTACACGTACTATCAGGAGTTCTTTCCTCACTAATCTCTCACTTTAATGTGTACCTCACGCAGCTGCTGCTCTGTCACTTCGCCGGGAGCCCCGCACATGAGATCCTGTGCATTGCCGTTCATGGGGAAGGCGATCACCTCACGGATGTTATCCTCGTTCCGAAGCAGCATGATCATACGATCCACGCCGGGAGCCATTCCCGCATGAGGGGGTGCTCCGAACTGGAATGCCTGATAGAGAGCTCCGAACTTCGTCTTCAGTGTCTCTTCATCGTAGCCCGCAATGGCAAAAGCTTTTTTCATGATCTCGATGTCGTGGTTACGTACTGCACCGGAAGACAGCTCCACGCCGTTGCATACGATGTCGTACTGGTATGCCAGAACGTCTAACGGATCCATGGTGTTCAGTGCTTCCAGACCACCCTGCGGCATGGAGAACGGGTTGTGAGTGAAGCCGATCTGCTTCGTCTCAGGATCCAGTTCAAACATCGGGAAGTCGTTCACATAGCAGAAGCGGTAAGCATCCTTTTCGATCAGATCCAGCTTCTCGCCCAGCTCGGTGCGGATATGACCGGCATAATAATTTGCCTTATCCTCTTTGTCCGCAATGAAGAAAATGGTATCTCCGGCAGACAGTCCTGCCAGTGTTGCCAGTTCTTCCTTCATCTCTTCCGGAATGAACTTATCGATGGGTCCCTTGTAGCTCATGTCCTCTGCCACTTCCAGAAAACCAAGTCCGCCCATTCCTAAGGAAGTTGCGAAGCTTAACAGTTTTTCATGGAAGCCCTTGGACATCTCCGCATGTACCTTGATAGCACGGACGGTTCTACCGATAAACGGCTTAAATGTACATCTCTGGAAGAACTCCGTCACATCCATAATTCTCAAAGGATTGCGCAGATCCGGCTTGTCACAGCCGAACTCCAGCATTGCCTGTTTGTAACTGATGATGGGGAACGGTGTCTCGGTGATCCTGCTGCCTTCGGGAGCAAACTTTACAAAGGTATCATGCAATACTTCCTCGCCTACCTTAAAGACATCCTCCTGAGTCACGAAGCTCATCTCGAAGTCCAGCTGATAGAACTCTCCGGGAGATCTGTCTGCTCTGGCATCCTCGTCGCGGAAGCAGGGAGCGATCTGGAAATATTTATCAAAACCGGAAGCCATGAGCAGCTGCTTATACTGCTGCGGTGCCTGGGGCAGCGCATAGAATTTTCCTTTAAATTTTCTGCTGGGAACAATATAGTCTCTGGCGCCCTCGGGAGAAGAAGCACACAGGATCGGGGTCTGGATCTCCAAAAATCCCATGTCCGTCATCTTCTGGCGCAGATAACTGATCACCTTGGAACGAAATACAATGTTGTCCTTTACTTTTGCATTTCTAAGGTCAAGATAACGATATTTTAATCTCACATCTTCCCGAATCTCTTTAGACGTCTGGATCTCGAAAGGAAGCTGTTTATATACTCTTCCCAACACATCGATCTTGTGTGCTTCCAGTTCGATGGTGCCGGAAGGAATCTTCGGGTTGTAGGTCTCTTCGTCTCTGTGCTCCATGAGACCGGTTATGGACAGGCACATTTCCTTGGTGATGCCCTTTAAAAGCTCCGGCTTACGGATGACCACCTGTAATACACCGTACATATCCCGCAGATCGATAAAGGATACGCCGCCGTGGTCACGGATGTTCTCCACCCAGCCTGCCACCTGCAAAGTCTGTCCGATCTGCTGTTCACTGATCTCTTTCATTGTTAAATCTCTGTACATATCGCACCTCCTGTTATATAGTGTCCCGAATGTGCGCTCCCTGTACAGCTTATTTTTAAATACAAAAAGCCCCGGGACATGTTAAAACATATCCCGGGACGAATCATCTAATCCGTGGTACCACCCGAATTGACAGGCGCCTTTGCCTATCCACTCTTGTCACTTAACGCGTGCAACGTGTCATCCTAGCTGCATGTGATATTCTGCAGTTCAGATCACCTGCTCCGGAGTGTTCCCTTCGCCAGCTTCCGCAAACAGCGCTCTCAGTCGGTGACGCTGTATTCCTGTCGTTTCCCTTGGCAAGAGTCTCTTTCATAGCATTTACAAATTAGTTTTTCAACTTAGGTTTATAATATGCGCACGAAAGAAATCTGTCAAGAACTTTTTTATTGTAACAGTTCAGCCATGGACATATCCGAGCGTAAAAATCATGCTTGCATGATTTTTCGGACGAATATGTTCATGAGATAAGCGCCGATTTATGAGCAAAGGTAGTCACATAGTGACGCAAAAGCGTGTTAACGCGACTTTGCGAATGGTGCAGGCTGAACAGGATGTTAGTCACATGCATTCTTGAACTGATTCCAGATCTCCGCATGCAGATCCTCTGCCTCCTGGGAAATATTCTGCACGATCTCGCCCTCCGCAGCATCTTCCGGCAATACGATCATTTTCTTCATCTCCTCGGAAATATACTCTTCCGCGGCTTTATTTGTGCAGTAATAGCCGATATATTCAAAGCATTTTGCCGCATTTTCCGGTTGGTTGATATAATCTAAAAATGCATATGCCGCATCTGCATTGGGTGCCTTCGCAGGAACAAACCCTGCCATGATACCGAATCCGAGACCTTCCTTCGGATATACTACCTCCAGGTCCGGTCTGGCCTGCAGTGCCGTGGACACCTGGGAAGTGTACAGAAATGCCGCTGCGACTTCCCCGCTGATCAGATAATCCTGCGTATTATTATCATTGATCACACGGATGTTGGGAGCCAGTGTCAGCAGTTTATCTCCCGCTGCCCGGATCACATCCAGATCCTCTGTGTTAAAGGATTCTCCCATGGTCTTTAGGGTAATTCCATCAATGACACGGTAATTTGCAGTCAGTGCCACATTGTTTTCCAATTCCGGATTCCACAGATCTTCATATCCCGTAATCTTCACATCTGTCAGTCCCGGATCGTATACGATCAAAGGAATGCCCGCTCCGTAGGGCACAGTGTATTCATTCTGCGGATCATAGAACTGTGACATAAACACCGGATTCAGATTATCATAGCTGCTGATCCTGGATGTATCCAGCTTCTGCACCAGTCCCTCCTGTATCGCAAGTTCGATGATATAATCATCTGCAATGACCAGATCGTAATCACCGCCCTTGGTCTCCTCCAGCTTTGCCAGCATGTCTTCATCATAATCAAAGTTGGAATAATTGATCCGGATACCGGTCTCTTTTTCAAAACCGTCCAGGATCTCCTGAGGGAACATGCCATCCCAGGTATAGAGATTCAGTTCTCCCTTATCTTCTTTCCCGCCTGCTCCACAGCCGGTAAACAACGTGGCCAGCATGGTCGCTGCCAACAACATTGCCAGCTTTTTCTTCATAATCTCCTCCTTCGATGCAGATTTTCTGCATCCGCTTCTATTTTCCCATGATGATTATGGGAATACACTCCCGCCAGACACAACAATATCACAAACAGCATAACTGTTGCAAGTGCGTTGATCTCCGGTGTCACACCGGTCTTCAATTTCGTATAGATCTTCACCGGCAGAGTATTGACCTTCGGTCCGGTGACAAATATGCTGATCACCACATCATCAAAAGACATGGCAAATGCCAGCATTACCCCTGACAGGATCGCCGGCAGGATCTGCGGAAGTATCACGTCCCGGAATACCTGCCATTCCGACGCTCCCAGGTCCAAGGCCGCTTCTTCCAGGGAATGGTCCATTCCCACCAGCCTCGCCCTTACCATCGTAAAAATATACGGCACGCAAAATGTAGTATGGGCGATCACCAGCGTGACCATACCGAATGGCAGACCCATCAGGGAAAATACGGACAAAAATACCATACCCAGAATGATCTCCGGGATCATGATCGGCAGGGTAGACACATAAGCCACAGCCTCATTCAGTTTTCTCTTCCTGCGACTCATCCCCAGTGCCCCCGAAGTACCGATCAGCACAGCGAAGGTACAACTGAGCACCGCCAGGATCAGGCTGTTAATCAACGCTTCTCCAAGATCTCTGTCCCGGAATAATTCCCGGTACCACTTCAGGGAAAAGCCTTCCCACACAGAGGTCAGTTTGGAGGCATTAAAAGAATACACCACTGTTAACAGGATCGGAATATAGGTCAGGATCGTGATCACAGCCACATAAATAAAGGGCCATTTTTTCTTCTTCATACTTACAGCATCCCTTCTAACTGCGAGGTTCCGGTAATCTTACGATACAGGCGGATCATCACGGAAGTCAGTACCATCAGTACAGCTGACAGTGCCGCCGCAAAAGGCTGGTTACGCCCCTTGGTGATCTGCTCCTGGATCACACTTCCCACCAGAACGATCTTATTGCCTCCCAGGATATCCGCGATGAAGAACAGACCCATGGATGGGATAAAAGAAAGAACCACTCCGGACAAAAGTCCAGGCAGGGTCAGCCGGAAGCTGACTGTCCAAAACGCTTTCCATGAGGATGCTCCCAGATCCCTGGAGGCTTCCACCAGAGAATGATCCAGTTTCTCCGCACTGGAATACACTGCCAGGATCATAAAAGGCAGCAGAGCATATACCATGCCCACTACGACTGCCGGATAAGTGTAGAGCAGCTTTAACGGCTGATCCGTCAGATGCAGTCCCATCAAAATCTTATCCAGTACGCCGTTACTGCGGAACACGATGATCCAGCCATACAGGCGGATCAGCCCACTGGTCCAGAACGGAATCATGATAAGCAGCAGCATTCTGCGCTTCCATACCGCATTCATCTGTGCCATAAAATACCCATAAGGGTAGCCGATCAGCGCCACGAGCAGTGTGGACGTGAATGCCAGCTTCAGAGATTGCAGAAAAGTATTCAGATACAACGGTTCCAATATGCGTTTGTAATTATCCAGTGTAAATGTAAAATCCACACCCCAGACCTGCGCACGCTGTAAAAAGCTCAGCAGGAACATATACAGGATCGGCAGCGCTACGAACAGCACAGTGAACACATACATGGGTATGAGCAGTCCTATATTCCCGGCATCCCGCCTGCCGCTACTTTTTTTCGTCTTCATCATTGTCTATTACCTTCACAGCATTTTTCGCATCCCAGCCGATCTTTACCGTCTGTCCCGGCTGCAGATCATGATCGATCCCATAGCGGCTGGCTGTCAGAAGCTGTCCGTCAGGCAAGCGGAACAGGATCCGCAGTTGTCCGCCGGCAAAGCTTTTTTCCACCACGGACGCCTCATGGACACAGCCCTCTTCCCCATTCATCAGAATGTTCTCCGTACGGATCGCCAGCGTCTCGGATCCCAGATGCAGAATATTCGCATTGCCCACAAAATCCGCCACATAGCTGGTCCTGGGCTGATAGTATACCTCATTCGGAGTCCCCAGCTGCTCCAGTACCCCTTCGTGCATGACACCGATGCGGTCCGACATATTAATGGCTTCTTCCTGATCATGGGTAATATAAATAAACGTGATACCCAGCTGTTTCTGCAGCCGCTTCAGTTCCAGCTGCATCTGCCTGCGCAGTTTCAGATCCAGTGCACCCAGCGGCTCATCTAACAGCAATACTTTCGGTTCGTTGATCACAGCTCTTGCGATGGCAATCCGCTGCCTCTGGCCACCGGACAGCTGATCCGGCATACGTTTTCCGTACTCTTCCAGCTGTACCAGCCGCAGGGCCTGCTTCACCCGCTCTGCGATCTCTGCTTTCGGCACTTTACGGATCTTCAGTCCGTATCCTACATTATCCGCCACATTCATATGCGGAAACAATGCGTAATTTTGGAAAACCGTATTCACGTCCCGCTTATTGGGTTCCCAGTCCGTAATGTCTCTTCCCTCCAGGATCACACTTCCGGAATCCGGCAGCTCCAGTCCCGCAATGATCCGGAGTGTGGTGGTCTTGCCGCATCCGGAGGCTCCTAACAGCGTAATAAACTCGCCCTGTGCCACCTCCAGGTCCACTCCCTTTAATACTTCCGTATGATCAAAAGATTTCCGGATCTGCTGCAGTTTCAATATACTTTCGCCCATGCTCCGGCTCCTTCCTTATTCCATCTATCTTAATCTATCTAATCTGTGCAGACTGTTCCGCCTGTCCTTATCTGATCCATCCCCAGCATAATCCCAGGAATTCCGCAAGATAATACATGCCCCTCAGCCATACCAGCATCGCACAGCCGTAATACATCCAGGCATTTTCCTTCTGTCTGTCCACCGCTTTTCCCGCCAGAGACAATATCACGCAGAGCAACAGTGCCATTGTTCCAAAGCCTGCTCTGTCCGGATAATGGGGCGACAATATCATTGCTCCCCACGACAACAGTGCTCCCAGCAAAAGCAGTACGTTATCTCTTCCTATTTTTTCTTTTAAAATCCCCTTGCATATCACAAGGACAACCGCCGTAAGCAGCAGCGTGGGAAACAGATATTCCAATGCTCCTCTCGCCTCGCTGTAGCAGCGCAGATAGAGGTTCCACAGTATTCCCCGGGTGCTCTCCGCCGTCTCCCCGCTGCGGACAAAATTCCCCGGTGCCACGATCATCAGAATGCTTCCCGCGAGGCAGCTGATATTTCCCAGATACATCCATACCGGAATCTTTTTTTGTTCTCTGCGGCGGAGTAGCATTACCACCAGGCTTAAGATCCAGACCGTCGGCCCCATATTTTCATTGCTCCAGCCAGCGATCAGTCCCAGCGGAAGGATCCAGACTGTGATCCCCCACAGATTCTTCTCCTTATATTTCAGATAGCAGAGCAGAAACGCCAGGATAAATCCTGTCATGTACAGATAATTCGCTGCACCCGCTTCCCAGAACATGCTCATTTTCCAGTTGGCATTCAGTCCAAACAGCATTCCCAGTGCCGCAAAATAATAAGGCATACGGACTCTGCCGGCAGCCTGGCAGATCAGCCACGCCAGTATAAACGTCATTGCCGTGTTCAGAATATCCGCCCAGCTCTCACCGGTTAACAGGATCATCTGCAGCAGCGCGTGAGCCATGCTTCTGCCGCCCCAGTTAAAATAATGCCAGATCTGCGCATGGACAATATCCCCGAGATTGCGGATCGGTGTATCCGCATACAACAACGTGGAATACCATTCATCGTCCATCATAAAATCAATCTCATAATTGACCCGCCATACAATGATCCCTGTCAGCAGGATCAGTGCAAGACTGCTCCATTGTATGATCTTTTTCTGTTTTTCCCGCATGTTTTCCCTGCTCCTTTTATGGCAAAAAGCGGCTGCTTCTCTCTAAGCAGCCGCACATAATAGTTTAACAGTTCTTTTCTCGTCCGTCAAACCATTTATCACCATATCTGTTTTTATTTGTCCGGAGCAAAGTCCAGTTCAACAACCCTGTCATTCACCTGTGTAAAGCTGCCTCCGTCCATATTTTTACGTACAAAGGGAACACCCCTGCGCACATAGTATACATTGTCCTGAAGCAGGGCATCCGGATTCTCTGACGGGCTGATCGTACCACCGAGATCATCATAGCTGATATTATCGCGGAAGGTATTATGGATCGCCTCCTGCAGACAGAACATCACACATCCGCCCTCATTCTGCCTGCTGTAATTAGATTCATACACCGTTCCGTCCCCGGAATCCGCATCATATGCCATGCCGTCCTGATTGAGTCTGGTGTCTGTGACTTCATTATAGCGAAACAGGGCGTCCTTGCATTTCCAGGGCCAGATCCCGGCTGCCACTTTTCCCATCCGGTCGCCCGGCTCGCAATAGATCCGGTCATTGATCTCGCAGGCCACAGAATCTGCCATATTATGCTCCACCAGAGGACGCAGGGCATACATCGGCGTGATCCCATCTCCACCGGCCTCTTTTACATAATTATTCCGTATCTGCATATTTTCATGCCCATAGTTCAGAAAAACGGCTTCCTTAAGCTCTGCTCCCCGGAACTTATCATGAGCATAGGTATAGCCCGCTGCAATTCCCCAGCGGCTGACCCGGTGTACGAAGCATCCTTCAATAACGATATCCCGATACCGTGCCACACCCGTCAGCTCCTCACATTCCGGACGGAGCGCTGTCATATAGATCCCACCGTTGTTCATGTGCTTATCGTAGACATTCCCATGGACATCATGGATCCACAGATTCCTAAGTGTGATGCCGTCCCGCACCCCTTTGTCCTTAGCCACCACAGCCACACCGGTACGGTTCATTTTCTCACCCAGGCTATAGCGCTCTCCCGGGATCATGCTGCCTTCATTCGTGATCTCCAGATCCTCGACCACAATATGCTCTGCATCGTACAAAAGCACTGCAGAAGATACATAGCCGTGATACACATGCGTAGGCGAATCCAGCGGAGTCCCATAATCCTGGTACCAGATCCCCTGTCCGCAGGCATCGATCCGCGGCGGTGCATCTGCTGTGCCGTATGCTCCGATCACGATCGGTGCCTCTTTCGTACCGCTGTCTGTCACATGCAGATATTGTCCGTAAAACACACTGCCCCGCTCCAGCAGGACACGGTCTCCCGGCTGCAAGCTTCTTCGATTAATAGCAGACAGACTGGCAAACGCCGTACTGCACGTCCGTCCGTCATTTTCATCACTGCCTGTTCTCTGACTCACATAATATGTCGCGGATAAGCTTGTCATATGCATCCTCCCGTAACCGTTTCTCAATGATCTGTGACACCTCCTCATAGGTAAAATGATCCCCATGATAGCGTCCGAACAGATCTCTGTTCTGTTCGTAAAAGTCCCTCTTCTCCTGCTCTGTGAAATCCGGGCAGAAGCCGCCTTCCCGGACCTTCTCACACGGCTGTACAAAATCCAGCTTCAGGCGGGTCAGCTCATATTGCAGATACGCCGGTGCGGAAAAATAATGCGGTCCGTAAAACCGCTGTCCTTCCTGTTCCATTCTCCGCAGCTCTTCGTTGTGCTTCTTACGTCTGGCCTTTAGTCCCTCCATGGAGGGATCCTCGATCAGGCCCATTCTATGCGCCAAAAGGAAGGCTCCCTGAGCCTTCCTGATATGCGCCTGTGTCATAGTTTCCTGTTTTGGCATTTTCTGTTGCATTATTTCACTGCTCCCGTAATTCCATTTGCAAAGCTCTTCTGTAAACACAGGAAGATGATCGCTGTAGGAAGTGTACAGATCAATACTCCCAGCATCAGCATACCATAATCCACACTGTATCCACTCTTCAGATTGGCTACTAACATCGGCATGGTGATCGCCTTGCTGTCCTGTAAAATGATCGTCGGCCACAGATAATTGTTCCACGCATTCATAAATGTAACCGTCATCGCCGCTCCATAGGTAGATTTCATCACCGGAATGAACATCCGGAAGAAAATCTGTATTTCGCTCAGACCTTCCAGTCTGGCAGCCTCGATAATATCATGAGGGAAAGAACGTGCCGCCTGTCTGAAAAGCATGATCATAAACGGTGTCGAGATGGATGGCAGTGCCAGTGCGATCCAGGTGTTTACCAGCTTCCAGGAGGTAAACATCTTGAACAGGGGGATCATGATCGCTACGAACGGAAGCATCATTGCCAGCAGCAGAATACTCATCAGAATATCCTTACCCTTATCATGATAGATCTCAAATCCATAACCGGCAATGGAACAGATCAGCAGTGTCACAACCGTGATCACGATCGCATTGCGGAAGGAGTTAAACATCGCAAGTCCCAGATTCTGCATGTCGACCAGGGTCTTGAAATTCTCGATCAGATAGGTACCCGGGATCAGCCGTCCTCTTACCACATCAATACTCTGGTTGGTCGCACCGCACAGCATATAATACAGCGGAAATGCCGACAGAAAACTTGCTATCACTAAGATCGCGTAGGAAATTATTTGTTTGAATTTAGTCACGTTTGTCACCCACCTTCATCTGAATTGCAGACAGAACCGCTACCATCACAAGTATGCATACAGACAACGCTGCCGCATAATTAAATTTCGGTGTCTCCACAAAGGAGATATTGTAGATGTAATGCGCCAATGTCATTGTAGATTTTCCGGGACCGCCTGCTGTCAGGTTCATAGACTCATCGAACAGCTGCAGTGTTCCCGAAGTAGACATGATCGCCGTCATCAGAATGGTCGGCTTTAACAACGGTATCGTGATCTTCATAAACTGCTGGAACGGTGTCGCTCCGTCGATGTAGCTTGCCTCATATACAGAATAGTCGATATTCTGTAATCCTGCCAGATAGAATACCATATTATATCCGGTCCATCTCCAGATCAGTGCGATCACGATGACCCAGCGCGCCGGCCATGTGCTCTGGAACCAGTCCACTGAAGACAGTCCGATGGCCATAAGCACTCTGTTGACCACTCCATCCGGAGCAAACAATGACTTAAATATCATGGAATAAGATACCAGTGACGTTGCACACGGAAGGAAGATCAAAGTACGGAAAATACCTTTCCCTTTTATCTTCGGATTATTCAGCAGCTGCGCCAGCATCAGTGCGAGCACAAGCATGATCGGTACCTGAATCACAAAATAAAAGAAGGTATTGAACAAGCATTGCTGGAATGTTTTATCCTTGAGGATCCTGGCATAATTCGCTACACCATTAAAGACTCCTCCTGTCTTCCGGAAAGAAAGAAGGATGGCCTGTGACATCGGATAGAAACAAAATACAAATATTAAAATCGATGCCGGGAGCAGGAATGCCCATCCGGTCAGATTATGCCTTTTTTCCAAACTTAATTTTGCTTTCTTCTTTTCCATGTTTCTCTCCTACAACAGTACCGGGAACGCACTGCTGCACCCCCGGTACTATCCAGTTTCCATACTCTGGTGATTATTCTGCGATATTAAACTCTACGGTATCCTGAGCGTTTTTGATCTCTGTATCGATATCAGCGTTCTTCTGGACAACGTTGGTGATCGCATCTGTCAGTGCGCTTCTGATGTCAGAGTAGTATGCACCGTAGTCAATTCCGGGAACATGTCCGGCGAACTCTACGATATCCTTGTACACTGCCTGACCGCCGTAGAACTCATTGCCCTCATTATAGGTCTCAGACTGTGCTGCGGGCAGATAACTTGCGATCGCTCCTGCATTTACCAGCAGATCATCGTATAAATCTACATCCGCACCAAAGGTAGCGTTCAGGAAATCAAATGCCAGATCGGTATTTTTGCAGTTAGAAGATACTGCCCAGCTTGCACCACCGCAGTTAGCGTAGTTGGTTGCGCCTTCTACATCATCTAACTTAGGCATGTTTACGATTGCCCATTTACCTGCCTGATCCTCTGCTGCCTGAATGGAGGACATGATCCAGCAGCCCTGGATAACGCCTGCAGCAGTACCCTTGTTCATGGAAGCGATGTACTGATCCCAGTCGGTATAATCAGCCATGATTCCTTCATCGATCAGCTGCTTGTAGGTCTCGATCGCTTTCTTCAGCGCCTTGTTGTCTACCAGGGATACTTTGCCATCTACCATAGGAGAAGCGCCTGCAGACTGTAACATTTCGATCACGATCTCAGAACCGCCGGAGCAGGTCAGCATGGGAACATCGTTCGCAGCCATTACCTTCTTAGACAGCTCCATGAACTCAGACCATGTGGTATCCTTGAAATCTTCTACCTTAAGGCCTGCTGCTTCTACCATATCGGAACGGATCGCCATGATGGTAGCACCATTATCAAAAGGAATACCATAATGTGTGCCATCTACTGTGGAGTCAGCCAGCTTACCCATAGAGAACTGGGAGAAATCAATTCCGCAGTCATCCAGTGCTGTGAAGATTCCGGGATAATTGGTTGCATTTTTGTGGAAGGAATAATCCTGCATCAGGAAGATATCAGGTAAAGTGCTGTAATCACCGGCTTCAGCCGCTGTGATCAGAGCTGTCTCGATATCGCTATATACCTTCTCCTGGATGTCTAACTTGAAGTTAGGATGATCCACCTGGTATGCCTTCTCTGCCTGCTTCATTGCATAGACATTGAAGTTAGGGTCCCAACACCATACAGTCAGTGTCTCGTCTTCTGCGGAAGCAGGTGTTTCTGCTGCTGCCTCTGTTTCCTTGGATGCCTCGCTGGATGCTGCGCTCTGCGCATCATTGCCGGCAGGCTTGCTGCCACATCCGGTCAGCATGGACATAGCCATTGCCGCTACTAAGAGCACGCTTAATACTTTCTTTTTCATCTTAAATAACCTCCTTATACTTGTAAAGTACTACCTTATAAAATATGAAACGCTTTTTGCCTTCCATAAGTTACCTGTCTTCCATATCGTCCACCCAACGCATTTCGCCGGGCTTCAGATCCAGCACATACGCACATTTTCCTTTGATATACAGCTCTGTGTGCTGCGCCTGTGCTGAGTTGTTGATCACTGCGATCTTGCCGGTCTTCTGGAATACCGTTACTTCGGTATCCACATTCGTTACATAGTAACGTTTCATCTCCTGTTCCATGCCGGCTGCATAATAGATTGCCCGAAGCAGAAGTCTGCAGTTCTGGGGAGAATACGGAAGACCTGCAAAATATACACTGTGTCCTCTGCCATATTCGTTGACCACCAGCTGGCTGTATTCCCCATCCATCGCGAGGATCTGATAATGTCCGCCCTGTGCATAGACGCGGCTGGTGCCCTCACCGAAATCCAAGGCTCCGTCAATATCCTCTAAGATAAAGTGATCGTCATTTTTCTCATTGTATTTGTCCGTGCTGAGAGAGAAGCACATCTCGCGGTCTACGCCGAGCACATCGGACAATTGGAAATATCTTCCCTGATACTGATAAGCGGTAGGCTCACCCACACCGATGAAGCCGCCTCCCTGATCCACAAAGCGTCTGATATTGGTCAGGACCTTTTCGTCGATCCAGTTCTCCGCGCCGCTGAATGCGGTGTACGCATCCCCGACATTAATGATGACCTTGATCTCCTCAGGAATACCGTTTCTGACATCATCAAAGGAAATGAACTCGACCTCAAAAGGCATTCCGCTTAAGCATTCCAGTACTCCCTCTGCGGAATAGGTTTCCCTGTGCCAGATCGCATGATGTACCTGATTGGACATCCACCTTCTCTGACTACCCCAGCAGTTCAGGATCGCCACCTTGAAAGGTGCCACATAGGAAGCTGTCCCCTGCATATTTTCATGGATCTCCCGAAACTGTGTTACTACATTTTGTATTTCATCAATGAAACCGGGCCAATTACTTGCCAGCTTCAGATAACCGCCATATCCGATCCTGTCCAGAGGAGACCTGAGTAATGCACGCCTTGCTTTACGCCAGTTATCCCTTGCCTCTCCGATCGGGTCACCGCCCTCGCAGAACACATCCGGGAAAAAGTAAGGCAGCAGCCGTCCTTCGGTATAATCCACTCCCTTGATATCAGAGATCATTCGGAGTGTCACACCGCTTCCGACAGAGCCTACCACTGCATCCAGTCCGATGCCTGCGAAATATTTACCGTAGGGCTCTGTTCCGATCCAATGATCTCCAAGGAACATCATCGCTTCCTTGCCATAAGAATGTACAATGTCTACCAGCTCCTTCGCCAGCGCACATACCTCGATCTGCTGGAACTCTATGAAATCCAGGAACTGTCTGCTGGGAACGCGGAACATGCAGTTGTGATATCCCTGATCCACAATGTACTCCGGGCGGAATTTGTAGCCTGCCCATTTCTCAAACTGTTCCAGGATATAGGGGCTCACACTTGCGCTGTATCCGAACCACTCTACATATTTTTCACGCTTCTTGTCATCGAAGGTCAGTGTGAACTGATGGAAAAATGTAGTGAAGCGGACCACGTCGATATGAGGATTGTCCTCACACCATTTTCTCAGCTTGTCTTTCACATACTGTTTGGTCTTGGGCTGTCTCACATCGTAAGTCAGCTGATGCGGTGTATCCTTCCAGTCATTCGTGATGAAATTGTACATGTGCACCGGATCCCAGATCAGAAATGCCAGGAAGCTTACCGTATACTCATGATAGGGGATCGTACGGATCTCCACTTCACCGGATGCCTCATCAAATTTCCATGCATCCGTCGGCACTACCTCACCGGTCGTTCTGTCGATCACTTCCCACCAACGCTTCGGATCGTCCAGCGTGTTGACCTTAAGCTGCTCCGTATGGAAGCCTTCCATCAGACGGATGCGGAGTGTTTCCCCTCTGGCGGTGATGCGGTTGCTGATCAGGTATTCCTGCTGGATCTCCTCCGGATGCTTCATCGCCCACTCATTATCCTTTCTCGTGGTATAATAAGTCGCATATTTCTTCACCGGCTCTGACAAAAGTGCTTCCGGCATCTCGGTTCCGTCACAGTCTCTTAACGCGTCTGCGCCCAGAAGATTTTTTAACCGTATTGTTTCGTCAATGATGTCTGCATCGGTCGGCAGCGTCAGTCTTCCTGTCATCGCATTGTTTCCTCCCCATCGCTTTTGTACTATCTTGCAGCTGATGACTAAAGTATATCGGCTTCCTGACCTGATATCAATTTCTTTGTTGCTTGTTTTGCTATGTTTATTGCTATTTTGTTACTAAAATGGTGGATTTTTTGAAATGATTATGTATAATATGCTTATCAAGATCATACATATTTTTATTTTTTCGTCTTTTTTACGAATGTTTTTGTGAAATGTTGTTCTTTTTATATATTTAATATAAAAAATACGATAGATTTGAAAAAGTGCACAATAAAAATAAGATAAAGAAGGTATCTATTTATGAGTAATGAATTTATCAATATCGGCTCCGCAAACAGTTCTCCGGAACAGTTCCAGCTGCGTTACATCTCCATCTCCAAATACGAAGGTGACTGGCAGTCTCTTCCGCATACCCATCACTTTTCAGAACTGTTCTATGTCCTGCGGGGTGAGGGAGCCTTCTATATAGAGAATGAAAAGGTGCCTGTGAAGACGGACGATCTGGTCATCATCAACCCTTATGTAGAGCGCACGGAGAAAACCCTTCCCAACGATCCCATGGAATATATCGTATTCGGTGTGGAAGGGCTCGCATTTTCCTTTTCCGGTGCGGGGCAGGACAACCCGAAGGGCTACAGCTTCTACAGCTACGGATCTGATAAAAAACAGTTCATCAACTTTGCCCAGCTGATGATGCAGGAATTCCGCGACAAGCTTCCCGGTTTTGAACAGGTATGTCACGGACTGCTTCAGGTGCTCCTGGTATATATTTCCCGGAAGCAGAACCTGTCTGTCATCTCCGACTCCTCCTTCCAATTATCCAAGGAATGTGCTCTGGCGAAACGCTATATCGACTCCAATTATTCCCAGAACATTACTTTGGATTCCCTGGCGGAGATCACGCATATCAACAAATTCTATCTGGCACACTCCTTTACCGAATGTGTCGGACAGTCTCCGATCAATTACCTGACAGACCGGAGGCTGGAAGCCTGCAAGGAGCTCCTGGTATCCTCCAATCTGTCGGTAGCGCAGGTAGCCACCAGTGTCGGTTTTTCTTCGCAGTCTTATTTCTCACAGATCTTCCATAAAAAGACCGGCATGACACCGCGCCAGTACCGGAGCCGGTATGCCCGGAAATAAAAATTTTTCTCCTACAGCCGGATCTTCTTCAGACGGTCCACTGCCTCTACGGTATTCTCGTAGCTTCCGAAAGCCGTCAGGCGGAAGTAATGCTCACCGCTTGGTCCGAATCCGGATCCGGGGGTACCTACCACGTTGACGTTCTCTAACAGATAATCGAAGAACTCCCAGCTGGTCATGCCGTTCGGCGCCTTCAGCCAGATATAGGGAGCGTTCACACCGCCGGATACGGTAAATCCCGCTTCTTTTAAGCCGTTCAGGATATAATGTGCGTTGTTCATGTAATAAGCAACCTGCTCCTTCAGCTGTGCCTTACCTGCCGCAGAATATACGGCTTCACCGGCACGCTGTACGATGTAGGGTGCTCCGTTGTATTTGGTGCCGTGTCTTCTCGCCCACAGTGCATGGAGACTGACATCCCCGCTCTTTAAATCCTTGGGGATCACGGTGAAGCCCAGACGCACTCCGGTAAAGCCGGCATTTTTGGAGAAGGAACGGAACTCGATGGCGCAGGTTCTGGCTCCTTCACATTCATAGATACTGTGAGGCACATCCGGCTCGGAAATATATGCTTCATAAGCCGCATCATACAGAATGACAGCACCTACCTTATTCGCATAGTCCACCCACTCCTGCAGCTGCGCTTTGGTAATGGTGGCACCGGTAGGGTTGTTGGGGAAGCATAAATAGATCAGATCCGGTGTGGTCTTCGGTAGCTCCGGTGCGAATCCGTTCTCTGCCAGACAGGGCATATAGATCACATCACTCCAGGTCTCAGACTTCGGATCGTAAGTGCCGGTTCTGCCTGCCATGACATTGGAATCCACGTATACCGGGTATACCGGATCACATACCGCGATCTTATTGTCCAGGCTGAAGATCTCCTGAATATTGCCACAGTCACATTTTGCTCCGTCGGATACAAAAATCTCGTCCGGTGCAATATCGCAGCCTCTTGCCTTATAATCATTTTCGGCGATCGCATTGCGCAGGAACTCATAGCCAAGGTCGGGAGCGTAACCATGAAAAGTCTCCGCTTTTCCCATCTCATCCACCGCACCGTGCAGTGCATCAATGATGGCAGGTGCCAGAGGCTGCGTCACATCTCCGATTCCCAGACGGATGATCTTCTTATCCGGGTGTGCTGCGGAATACGCATTTACCTTTTTACCGATGGTGGAAAATAAATAGCTTCCGGGAAGTTTTAAATAGTTGTCGTTTACTTTAAACATAGTACGTTCTCCTCTCTATGATCCTTGGTGCAATGTTGCTGTCACCTTGCTGTCGTAATAAACAATTTCTTCGCACTATGTGCTTCCGAAATGCAACGCCCATTCGTAATCCGGGCTGATTGCCCTACTTACTCATGTTCGTTTACCCCTCTCATAGAAACCCGTCTCTGCCTGCAAGCAGTCACGCCGTGTTTCTATGGAGGAGTTTATTCTATCAGATGGAGTACGGGTCAACTTCACCCTCAAATACGATCTTCGCAGGTCCGGTCATGTAGACCAGATCCGCCACACGGTCCCATTTGATGTGCAGTTCACCGCCTAATAGTTTAACAGTTATTTCCTCGTCCGTCAAACCATTTAGCACGCACGCCACCGCCGTAGCGCAGCATCCGGTACCACAGGCAAGCGTCTCTCCGGTGCCTCTCTCCCAGACGCGCATGAATACATTTTTCCGGTCCAGAATTTCTACAAATTCGGTATTGGTCCGGTTGGGGAAACAGGAATGGTGCTCGAATTTCGGACCGATCTTCTCAATGTCGAGATCCTTCACCCCGTTCATAAATACAATGGCATGGGGATTGCCCATGGAGACACAGGTCATACGGTATTCCTCGCCGTCCACCGTGATCGGTGCATCCACTACGGCTGGCCCCACCGAGGTCTGCTGTGTCGCTTCCGCTATCACCGGTACCTCCATAGGTGCCAGGACCGGCTGTCCCATGTTCACCTGTACCATAGTTACATGCCCTCTGTCCGTGGCGGTCCTGCCCTCCACGGTAAGTTTCAGGTATTTTATTTTTCCGGCGCTGACGATGGTGATGTCTTCCCGGTCCGTCAGGCCCTTATCATAGACGTATTTTGCCACGCAGCGGATACCGTTGCCGCACATCTCCGAGCGGCTGCCGTCCGCATTGTACATCTCCATCTCGAAATCCGCTTCCTCTGCCGGATTGATGAAGATCACACCGTCTCCGCCGATGCCGAAATGCCTGTCACTTAACTTTCTTACGATCTCAGGCTTCTCCTGCGGTGAAAGCTTTTCCGTAAAGCCGTTGACATATACATAATCATTGCCACAGCCCTGCATTTTTGTAAATTTCATGTATTGCTGCTCCTCCTGTTGTTACTCTGTCATCATCGACAGCACCATCTGTGCCGTCTCCACCAGATTCGTCCCACTGTCCATACTGGTCTTCTGAAGATACCGGTGGGCTTCTTCTTCCGTCATATGATTTCTTGCCATCAAAAGCTCCTTGGCATCTTTGATTGCTTTTTCATCCGCTGCATTGCGGGTCTTCGGCTGCATGCGCCGTTTTCTTCTGCGGCGCTCCACACCTTCTACCATCAGGTTCACGGTATTGATCAGATCCTGCACCTTTAACGGCATGGAGAGACATACGATGCCGTTGCCGTAGCATTCGCTGATCAGATTCTGGGATGCCATCAGCAGCATCTCAAAGCCCTCCGGCAGATCCTCATGCAGTTCTGTATATATCATATCCGCCAGCTTATAACTGCAGATCACGATTCCTTCATTCAGTCCGTCCGCCTGGCTGATCGCCTGGGTACCCGTAGTACAGATACCCGTGACCTGGAAGCCGCTGCGGACCAGGATACTTTTGACTCCCTTGGCTTCTTCCAGCTTCGGCAGCACGACAATAATGTTCGTCATCGGCCCACCTCCTTTCTTCTGTGTTTTTTCTCTATCATTACAAAAGAAAGGATTTTATCAATACTTATACAGATACTCCTGAATCTCCCATTCGGATACCTGGGAGCGGTACTCATGCCATTCCTTGCGCTTGGCATCGATGTATTTCCCGGCAATATGGTCGCCTAAGACATCCTGGATAAAGGTATCCTTCTCCAGTTCTTCCACTGCCTCCAGCAAAGTGCCCGGCAGCTGGTCGATGTTCAGCTCTTTCCGCTCTTTGGCGGTCAGTGCAAAAATGTTCGCATTGATGCTCTCGGGGGGCAGGATCTTCTCCCGGATGCCCTGTAAGCCGGCGCTTAAGCAGACTGCCAGCGTCAGATAAGGGTTTGCTGCGGAATCGGGGCTACGCAGCTCGATACGGGTACCCTCTCCGTCTGCGGTAGCCGGAATACGGATCAAGGGGCTGCGGTTCGTCGTGCTCCATGCGATATAGACCGGTGCCTCGAAGCCGGGCACCAGGCGCTTATAGGAATTCACCAGCGGATTCGTGATTGCTGCCATTCCTTTGATATGTCTCATGATGCCGCCGATGAAATAATAAGCTTCCTTACTCAGACCGTTAGGATCGGATACATCCTGGAATATATTTTTCCCGTCCTTTTGCAGGGACATATTGATATGCATGCCGGAACCGTTGACGCCGAACTTGGGCTTCGGCATAAACGTAGCGTGCAGACCGTGGCGTCTTGCGATGGTACGCACCGCCATCTTGAACGTCATGATATTGTCCGCAGTATGTAACGCTTCATCGTATTTGAAATCGATCTCATGCTGCGCCGGAGCCATCTCATGATGGGATGCCTCTATGACGAATCCCATATCCTCCAGGTTCATGACGATGTCACGACGGGCATTCTCACCGAAATCTAACGGTCCGATGTCGAAATATCCGGCCTGTTCGTGGGTGCTGGTCGTAGGCATGGTATTTTCATCGGTATTGAACAGGAAAAATTCACATTCGGGACCTACCTCGAACGTATATCCCATATCCTCAGCCTGCTGTACCGCACGCTTCAGCACGTAACGGGGATCGCCCTCAAAAGGCTGACCGTTGGGGCGATAGACATCACAGATCATACGCGCCACCTTGCCCTGCTGGGGTCTCCAGGGGAAGATCTCCAGCGTAGACAGATCCGGATACAGATACATATCGGATTCCTCGATCCGGGCGAAGCCGTCGATGGCGGAGCCGTCGAACATGCATTTATTGTTCAGTACACGATCCAGCTGACTGGCTGTCACTGCAATATTTTTCAGATTGCCAAACAGATCCGTGAACTGCAGACGGATGAATTCCACATCCTCTTCTTCCACAAGACGGATGATATCTTCCTTGGTATAATTGTTCATCGTTACCCTCGTTTCTGCGCCGCCTGTCTGCTCCTTTTCCACGGGGCGGACGCATCCGTGAAAAATACTTACACTAACTATAGCAATGCCTGTTTTGTCTTGTCAATGCGAAGTTCTCCTCATTTACGGTACTACGTGGGTGGTCCTGCGCATACTATTTATAAAGATCATCCCATCATTCCAAGGAGACTTAAGAATGAGTGCAAATACAAAGATCGTCGTACTTCGCAGAAAAGAACTGCTCTATACCGGAATCTTCGCCGCGCTGGGGGTGTTGTTCATCATATTACTGTTAATGCTGTTGCTGCCGGGCAAGGATACGGATGCCTCCTATGGGACACCGGATTCCCCTGACGGTACTGCTGCTGCCGAAATGCCGGACAATGTGGCGGATGTCTCCACCGGGGCCGTTGCCGATACCGGCAATACATATATCCCCGGCATCTATACCACGGAGCTGATCCTCGGCAGTGAGACCGTCAATGTGGAAGTCATCGTGAGCGACCACGCCATCACATCCGTCAGCCTCGCCGAGCCGAGCGAAACACTTACTACCATGTATCCACTGCTCGAGTCCACCATGGAATCCCTAAACGACCAGCTCTGTGAGATGCAGGATCCGGAGCAGGTCACCTATTCCGCAGAGACCAGATATACTTCGCTGGTGCTATTGGAAGCCGTGAAGGCATCCCTGGAAAAGGCAAAACCCAAGGCTACGCCGGAAGCCACGGGCGCGCCGGATGCAACGAATGCACCGACAGCCTCTCCGAATGTACCGAAAGCGGATATCAATCCTGCGGCATAAGGGACTCAGGTGCCGTGCATAAAATTCAGTGCTGACGTAAAAAAGGGTGCATGCCTCCCGGCATGCACCCCATTGTGCGTTTTATTGTAATATTTTGTTTGCAACACTGGGTTTATTTTATACTATTTGCGGTGGAGATGCAAGGGAAAATTATTTGCTATATTTGGGCACGAATTCTATCTTAAGCGTCATCCCCATACCCTCAGCCAGCCTCTTAAGTAAATTTAAGGAAGGATTTCTTGTCCCATTTTCAATTTTACTAATATCCGCCTGGCTGATTCCTGTGCGTTCCGACAATTCTTTTTGAGTCATGTTCACTGAATTTCTTGCATCCACCATAGCTCTGATCACATCAAGTTCCGGCTGAATTGCCTCATACTCTTTTCGGAATTCGTCATTCTTCATTTCCTCAGAAAGCATTTCATTTAAGGTTTTCATTCTCTGCCATCCTTTCTATAAAATCTATTCTCCGCTTCTTGGCTGTTTGTATCTCTTCTTGTGGTGTCTTCTGCGTTTTCTTGATAAATCCATTGGTTAATACTATTTTTCTGTCATAATAGAAAAAATACATGACTCTGGTAATATCACTGCCAAATTTACATCTAAGTTCAAAGATTCCATCTTCTATGTATTTACTGTATGGTTCTCTAAGCATACTGCCTTTTTCCTGCAGTATCTCCAACATACCATACATCTTTGCTCTCATTTTGGGATTTAATTTTTTAAGGAACTCCTGCACAGGTATTTTCCCATTAACATCCTCATATGCAATTACTTCAAATGTCATTCTCTCTTCTCCTTTAGTATATGTTATATATGCCATATTGTCAATGAAACATTCTTATCCCTCTCCTGTTTCTGTTATTGTCATTGGGTAATTAAGCCGGAATTCTTCTGAAGTCGCAGACATCAGTTTACACTAATATAGAAAATTTCCATTGACTTTTTCATTTTCATTAATTAATATAATTATAAGAAATGGGTTTTGTTACTGAGTAAGGTCTTACGACTGGAAAAGGTTGCTCGTTTCTTTTTTATTTTAATAATGTCATACAAATAAAGTTTCAAATATTTTTCTACATCTGACCATCTTACTGCTCTTTTCCCTTTAAAGCGAA
>ENA-OPXC01000791-OPXC01000791.1-human-gut-metagenome-genome-assembly--contig:-NODE-791-length-26483-cov-3.162252_pt1 | contig 26483 bp, 21 predicted proteins | sample MGYA00241512_ERZ502016 | MGnify/ENA primary metagenome ERZ502016 (study PRJEB25962, sample SAMEA2043043) | human gut metagenome | biome: human gut; feature: human-associated habitat; material: faeces...
GTACTCCTGCCGATCGGCCTGTTCCTGACCTGGAAGGCGATCCACGACACGGACATCTCAAATCTGGACAGCATAAAGAATTGGTGGAGAAAGGCAAAGAGTAATATGGCAGGAATATTCAAAAAGACAAGGATCGTGTACATGGGAACGCCGGAATTCGCGGTGGCCCCTCTGAAGGCTCTCCTGGAGCAGAAGTACAACATCGTGGGAGTGGTGACCGTGGCCGACAAGCCGAGCGGACGCGGCCAGAAGGTGAACGAGAGCGCGGTGAAGAAGTTCGCGGTGGAGCAGGGCATCCCTGTGCTCCAGCCTGTCAAGCTCAAGGATCCGGAGTTCCTCAACCAGCTCAAGGCCTTGAAGGCCGACCTGTTCATAGTGGTGGCGTTCAGGATGTTGCCGGAAGAAGTCTGGGGCATGCCGAAGCTCGGCACGTTCAATCTGCATGCGGCGCTGCTGCCGCAGTACCGAGGAGCCGCCCCGATCAACTGGGCGGTGATCAACGGCGAGACCAGGACGGGAGCCACGACGTTCATGATCGACAAGGACATCGACACTGGCGGCATCATCCTCCGGCAAGGCATCAACATCGCCGACACGGACACCGCCGGCGACGTCCATGACAAATTGATGGCGATCGGCGCTGATCTGGTCGTACAGACGACTCAGGGCATAATCGAGCGCAATGTGGACACGCGTGTCCAGAGAAGTTTCATACAGGGTTCCGAGGTATTGAAGCCGGCACCGAAGCTTTCGCGCGAGTTGTGTCACATTGACTGGAACGATTCCACCAAACAGATCTACAATCTCATACGTGGTTTGAGTCCTTATCCGGCAGCGTTCACCGAACTCGTCAAGGAAGGTAGCGCTCCGGCCCAGTTGAAGATCTTCACGGCCGAAAAGGTCGATGAGCCTGTCGAAGGAACCATTCCGGGCCGAATCCTCACCGACGGCAAGACCTACCTCCACATCACCACCGCCGACGGAGCCATCTCCCTGAAGGACGTGCAGATAGCCGGCAAGAAGCGGATGGACATCAAGGCCTTCCTCGCCGGATTCCGCGAACCGGAACTCTACACCACTACCGCCGGCACCTCCAAGGCCGAAATCGCCAAAACAAAGGCATAATGGAAGCGGTCATCCTCGAATGCGGCGACTTTCCTAAAAAGGAATATCCCCGCGAGCTTCTCCGCCGGGCGGATGTGATAATCTGCTGCGACAGGGCGTTGGACACGTTTCTCCGGCACCGGGACAAGATATTCAAAGACCTCAGGGATCCGGATGCCATCATCGGGGATATGGATTCCATCTCGCCGAAGCATCTCAAGGAATATTCCCGCATCGCCATAAGAGAAGAAGAGCAGGAGACAAACGACCAGACCAAGGCGTTCCGCTACCTGCTGGAGCATTGGCCGGAAGTCAAGACCGTGCACATTCTCGGTGCTACAGGCAAGCGTGAGGCCCACACCCTCGGCAACCTTGGACAGATTATGGAATATGCCCGGCTTTACGGAGCCAGCGGTAATCCTGATGAAGACAGAATATATGTCGATGCGGTGTCCGACTATTCAACGGCTTTCGCATTGACGGACTCCTGCGAGCTTTTCGTCGGCGAAGGCAGGGCCGTGTCCATATTCAGCCCTGATAATTCTTTGAATATCAAGTCCGAGGGATTGGTATGGCAGACCAGTGGAGTGGTTTTCGACAACTGGTGGCAGGCAACCCTCAACCGGGCTTCGGCCGATGTTGTCAAGCTGACGTTCTCGCACAAGTCAATGGCGTTGGTGATTCTGGATTAATATCATTTCAGAATTTTTCTTTATCTTTACGTAACATTTTGGCTTACAAACACTATGCTCCGAATAATTAGAATCACTCTGGCAGCGATCTGCTTCGTTGCAGTCACGCTGCTGTTTCTGGACTTCACCGGAACACTTCATCTTTGGTTCGGATGGCTCGCCAAAATCCAGTTCCTGCCGGCTGTTCTGGCCCTCAACTTCGTTGTCATCGCCATTCTGCTGGTACTGACACTGCTTTTCGGCAGAATCTACTGCTCGGTGATATGCCCGTTGGGTATATTCCAGGACTGCGTGTCCAACCTCAGTTCCAGGAGAAAAGGCAAGAAGGCAAGGTTCTCATATTCAAAGGAAATCAAATGGTTGCGCTACGGGGTGTTGGTGCTGTTCGTGATCGCGCTGGTCGCCGGGCTCAATGCTCTTGTAGCGCTTCTGGCTCCATACAGCGCTTACGGTAGAATGGTGCAGAGTCTGCTCGCGCCGGTTTGGCAGTGGGGCAACAACCTGCTCGCCTGGATCGCCGAGAGGCAGGATAGTTATGCGTTTGTGACAAAGGATGTTTGGCTGAAGAGTCTGCCGACTTTGATCGTGGCGGCGGTGACATTTGTTGTCGTGGTGGCCCTCGCCTGGAGGAACGGCAGAACCTATTGCAACACAATCTGTCCGGTGGGAACCACGCTGAGTTTCTTCTCGCGGTTCGCTATGTTCCGTCCGGTGATCGACAAGTCAAAGTGCAAGAGCTGCCACGCCTGCGAAAGGAAGTGCAAGGCGGCCTGCATTGATGTTGACAACCATAAGATTGACTATAGCAGATGTGTCGATTGCTTTGACTGCATTGATTCTTGCCGGCTCGGAGCGCTCAAGTACCGGTTCGCCTGGGGAAGAGGGGTCGGTTCGGGCTCCACGGGAGCAAAAACGCCACAAAACGCGCCTGTCGGGAGTAAAATGACCTCCGACGAGAGCAAAAACGGCCAAAATCGCTCCTCAGCAGCTCCGACTCCGGTCGCAGAGCCTGTGGTTCGACAGGGCTCACCAACCGCCGAAGTAACCAACAACGGCAAAGGTGTCTCAACAATTGATGCGACATCTCCGGTCGCTGAGCCTGTCGAAGCGACCGACAAAGGAAGAAGAGCCTTCTTGGTAGGCGGTGCCGCTGTCATCGGAGGATCACTCTTGTCTTCCATTCCGATGAGGGCCGAAGAAGAGGAGATCAAGGACAAGAAGCGAGATGGAGGATTCGCCGAGGTGCTTCCAAAGAAAGCCCCGAACAGAAAAACGCCTATTACTCCATTCGGTTCCGAGAGCGTGGAGAAGTTCTATAAGCACTGTACGGCCTGCCAGCTCTGCGTGACCGTCTGCCCGAACAATGTTCTCAGACCATCCTCCAGACTTGAGCACCTGATGCAGCCAGAGATGTCTTTTGAGAAAGGCTACTGTCGTCCGGAATGCGTGAAATGCTCCGAGGTCTGCCCTGCTGGAGCCATCCTGAAGATCACTCCTGAGGAGAAAACCGAATGGAAGGTCGGCACTGCTGGCGTGGACTATGACCTCTGTGTCGTGAACCGTGACGGGGTCAGCTGCGGAAACTGTGCCCACCACTGCCCTGTCGGAGCGATCAAGATGGTCAGGAAGAATCCTAATGACGAGAAGAGCCCAAGGATCCCTTCGGTCAACGAGGAGAAGTGCATCGGCTGCGGAGCGTGCGAGAATCTCTGCCCGTCCCGCCCGATAAGCGCCATCACCGTCAATGGGTACAGTGTTCATCATAATGTGTAACCGGTCTTTGAGACAAGCCTTCTGAAGGGACATATTCAGAAAAAGCGGTCTCAACAAATTCCATGAATATGAAAGAGAATATTAACAGAAGAGAATTTCTCAAACAAGCCGGTGCCGGGACAGCGGCCGTGGGAGCCGTGGCTCTTGCCGGAGCGTGCGCCCCTAAGAAGACAGCCGAGGCCATCCTTGACGATGGTTCCAGTGAAGATGTGCTGGAGAACGGTAAGATGGAGATGCGTGAGAATCCGGGCAACGGGGACATGGTTTCCCTGCTGGGTTACGGATGTATGCGCTTCACGATGAAGAAGGACGAGAGTGGGAAGGATATCGTGGATCAGGAGAACGCCAACAAACTGATTGACTACGCCTTGGCTCACGGAGTCAACTACTACGACACTTCTCCGGTCTATCTCCAGGGACTTTCCGAGGAGGCTGTAGGCAATGCACTCAGCAGACATCCAAGGAACTCCTACTACATCGCCACGAAGCTGTCCAACTTCAGTGATCATTCCAAAGCGGCATCCCTGAAACTGTACAACGACTCGTTCAGGTACCTCCAGACAGACTATCTGGACTACTACCTGCTTCACTCTCTCGGCCGTGGAGGCCTGGAGGCTTTCGATGACAGGTTCGTGAACAACGGAATGATGGATCTGCTTCAGGCAGACCGAGAGAAAGGCAAGATACGTCAACTCGGACTTTCATTCCACGGAAACCAACAGCAGTTCGACGAGCTACTGAAACTGCACGACAAGTACCACTGGGATTTCGTGCAGATCCAGATGAACTATTTCGACTGGAAACACGCTGACGGCCAGCGCAATGTCAACGCCGAGTACCTGTACGACGAGCTGGACAAGAGGGAGATTCCGATCGTGATTATGGAGCCTCTCCAAGGTGGCCGTCTGGCCAATCCGGCGGAAAGTGTCGTGAACAGGCTAAAGGAGCGTGATCCGAAAGCCTCACTCGCTTCGTGGGCGTTCAGGTTCGTGGGATCGTACCCGAGAATCCTGACGGCGCTGAGCGGAATGGTCTATCAGGAACATCTTGAGGATAACCTGCGCACATTCAAGGACTTCAAGTACTTGACCGACGAGGAGAAAGAGTTCCTCGGCACCGAGATCGCCGGCATAATGGCCAGCTTCCCGACCATCAACTGCAACGACTGCAAGTACTGTATGCCTTGCCCTTACGGAGTCGATATTCCGGGAATATTCAAGCACTACAACGAATGCGTCAACGAGGGCGAGATCGCCCAGAGCACCGAGCAGGAGAATTACCGCAAGCTGCGCCGGGCCTATCTCGTGAGCCACGACCGGGCCATCCCGTCCGTCCGCCAGGCCAACCACTGCATCGGTTGCAAACAGTGCATCGAGCATTGCCCTCAAAGCATCTCCATTCCTCGTGAGCTCCGCCGCATCGAGGCTTACGTCGAGAAGTTGAAAAGGAACACATTGTAATGAATATAATCTATGCGATGCTTCGACAATAGATACGCCAAAGCGACAGAAGCACCAACACAGAAGAAAAATATTCGTCACAGACGCTGAATATTCAAAGGTTTTGATTATCTTTGCAGTCCGCAACTAAAAATGCGGACCATTGGAGAGATGCTCGAGTGGCTGAAGAGGCACGCCTGGAAAGCGTGTGGCCTCCTAAAGGGGCTCGCGAGTTCGAATCTCGCTCTCTCCGCAAATTTTTAACGGCTTTGCAGATTGTTCCGCAAAGCCGTTTTTGTATTATGTTTATGTCCAGTCACTTCGACAGGCTCAGTGACTGACTTACATTAATCGGTTCGATTATCCCAATACGCCTAACAAAAAAAGGGAACCCGCATACTGCGGATCCCCATACCAATTATAAATGAAATCGATTCTTTGATTGATTGTTACTCGACTTTGATTGCAACCTCTCCGGTCTTGCCGTCCTTGTCGGTCACGGTAAGTGTGGTGGTTCCGGCCTTGACACCCTTCACGGTGATGGCAGCCTCTTTCACGATGGCGGTAGCGACAGCCGCATCCGTAACCTTCACTGTGTATGGAGCGGTACCTGACTTGACTGTGACAACCTCTTCCTTCTCAACTCCGACAGTAACCTCGGCCTTGTCAAACTCCAGCTTCTCTGCCGCAGCCTTTACCGTTACGGTAAACGAACCCGTCCTCTGATTTTTGTCTACTACAGAGATCGTGGCTGTTCCCCCTGCCACTCCTGTAACAGTGATCTTTTCTTTCTCCACCTTCACTGTGGCTATCTTCTCATCGCTTGACTTTACCGTGAAAGGCTGTGTGCCGTTCTTCACGGTAACCTTAACGGTCTTACCAACCTCAACCTCAGCCTTCGTCACACTGAATGTAAGAGGATCCGGAGTTTTGTTTTCGTTCTTGTCGCAAGAGACGAATGCGAATGAGCAGAGGCAGAGGGCTGCCGTCACAACTGAACTGAAAAAACTTTTCATTAGTTTAAATCTTTAATTGTTAATAATAGTTTAAGTACCGTAAGACCGTTCCCGGTCCGACGCATTACTAAATCATCTCCGCCGGAAACCTTGCATAAAGTTTTCAAAAAATTCACCAGAAGCCGAGACCCTTAAACACGCCGTGGCGGATAAATCATTATAAATGAATATATTGAATAGGTCATCCAGTCCTTGTTTTAGCAGGAGAACAATATAGCAACAGACGAATAATCAGGATATTAGCCGCCACGCAAATATTAACATATACCCGAGAACAGAACATAGACACTAGCGAGTGGGTTGGCTTTCGATCTGGATGTCCGTGCCGAGGGCAGAATTGATGAGGTTCAGGATTTCCTGGAGGGAGGACGTGGAGAACTCTCCGCTCAGGCGGCGGGATTCACCGGACGAATGGCCGGCATCAAAAGCAACGAGCGTGACATCGTAATATTCAGAGAGCTCGGAGAGAACTTCTGGCAGCGGGGTGTTGTCGTAGATAAACTCGCCGGTGGCCCATGCGGCAGGGTTCGGGTGTTTCGGAGTGATTTCAACTGGCTTTGACGCAGCCGGATCCAAAACCGCGGACTGTCCCTTGGTCAGGATCAGGGCTTTTTCGCCAGACCTTATGGCAGAGAAGAGGACCTTGCCCGAGACAACGCTCACGCTGATGGGATCCCGAGAGTCAACCTGAAAGCGGGTGCCGAGGACTTTGACGAAACCGGATCCGGCATCAACACGGAAAGGGGCGCGGTCATCGTGACGGACGTTGAAATAAACCTTGCCTGTCATCTGGACCAGACGCTTGTCCTTGTGCTTCTGGAGACGAAGGGTGGATCCAGGGGCAAGGGTAACGGACGAGGAATCCGGAAGAGTGAAGGTCTGGGCAATATCGTAGGCGGCATAGCCGGTCCATGAGGTTAGCCATGAAAGATAAAGGAATATGCCGACAGCGGCCGCTGCCGCGACTCCGGCGATGCGTTTCAACATCACAGTGCGCTTCGACAGGCTCAGCGACCGACGCAAGGAGTCGTTCTGCGACCGTGCCAAGGCTTTCTTCGGGTCAAAGCGGTTCTCTTCGTAGGACTTGGCCACGAAGTCTATCATTCTGTCTTCGTTGGTTTTCATGCAATTACTTTTTTATATTCTGATTCCAGATACTTCGACAAGCTCAGCGACCGGACTTTTACCTTTACCGGAGACGCATTTGAAGAAATATGTCACCGTGCCTCTTTGGACGGATTCTGACGAATAATCATAGAATACGGTCTCCGCTTTTATGGACAAGACATCGAAATCCTTAAACTCACAAACAATGTCTTTGAACACATAAATCTGTTTATGATATCCCGTATCGTCCTCAAATTCCCTTCCGGGAAAGGTCAACGATTGCGGAAATGTTCCATCTGTCCCTATTTCAAAATCCTCGTACAAACTATACGGATTCCAGAATACATCCGACCGCCAATTTGGGTAGATATACAGTTCAGCGACCCTGCATTCCCAGACAATTCTAACTTTATATGCAAAGGTTTCGTCCATATCCACATTGAGATGATCCATATAGTCCAAACGACCACCCAAAGCCGTGGATAATTCCGTCAGGAAATCCGGATCCGAGATCCCGTCATCATTCAGGTCAATTCTGCCTTCACTCCATTCAGCGGATTCGAGGGCATATTCACCGACAATCCGGTCCATCGTGGCGGTGGCGGCGTCGGACATCCAATAGTCGATCTTCTCCTGACAGGAACAAAGCAGCAGGAGAGTCGCAAGAGCATATTCAATTCGTTTCATATCAGTCGATTTCATAGTCAGTGGATGTCATCACGGAGACGAAGCCGATGCCGTCGCCGGTCACATTCGTCGGATAAGGCTTGTCGGCGAAGAACGTCAGACCGGCAAGGTCAGAGTTCTCAAACCAAGCGGCATTGATGTAGTTGTAGGTCTTGCGGTCAAGAGCCAGAAGACGCACCGTCACGCCAGAAAGCCCACCCCTCCGCAAAGAGATTCTGAATATGTGGGAGCCTCCTTCAAATCCAGTGTCAGTGAATATATTGTACTCATTGGCGAAATAATCGGACTCGGAAAAACTAAGGTTGATTCCGGGATTAAGAAGCGGTTCGCTTGAATTGTCTATTTCCAATTGCCGGTTGTAGGCATAACCGAAATTCCACGCCTGTAGCATATAATAGTTTTTCTCGCCCGGTTTGTCTTTCACATGCACTCCCATTCCCAAAGTCTTGATGTAGTCACTGCCTTTGGATGATTTCCTGTTAAGGTGGGTCGTGTCCACTCCATCAATGACAGGCGCATCCAAGGCCACGGTCGTCGCCTCAGCCCTCATCCCTTCAGACTCCACGACAACCCGGACCTCATCTCCAGCCTTGAAATCAGCCCTGAACTTGAACACATTATGGTACAGAAGTCCATCCGCTTTCTCAACATTATCAGAGGTCGCCACCAGTTCACCATTGACCCAACATTCAAGATGGCCGGACTTCAGTTTTTCCGCCTTTTCGTGAGTGCTGACACCGACACAGACAGTGTGCGTGGTGTCACCGGTTGACATCAAGGCGTTGACCAGCAGCATCTTCTCCGGACCGGGCAGATCTACGGGGATATATTCCTCACAAGAGATAAAAGCCATCGAGGCGACAAGGGCAAGTATGAATATCTTAGTTCGCATATTCATTAGAATTTAAAGGTATAACTGAACGACGGCAGGAAAGTGAGGAAAGAGCGCTTCGAGATCGCGGGCTTCCACTCCCCTTCCTTCTCGTAGGCATCATAGACGCACCAGGAAGGGTTCTGCGCACAGTAGAGGTTGTATATTCCGAAATTCCAGATCCGCTCGCCGTGGCGTTTTTGCTTCCGGAAGTTGACGCTCACATCAAGGTGATGCGTCGGAGGCAGACGATAGTTGTTGCGTCCGCTTACATAGTCAACAGCCACATCATCGCCGTCAGGGGTGATGAACGCCGAGCCTCTGGTCGGGATGGTCATGCAGTTTCCGCTGAGAAACGCCCAAGAAGCGGTGAGGTCGATTCTTGAGTTGAATTTATGGTTCACAGTGGCATTGATTACGTGCCTCCGGTCGAACTGAGCAGGGAACCAGCGGCCATCGTTGATGCTGCCGTCACGGAAGATTCTCTCCGCTTTGGAGAGGGTGTACGCCAAGGTGCCGGTGGTCTTGCCGACAACTTTGCGGGCATAGAGTTCCAGTCCGTAGGCTCGTCCCTCTCCCATCGAGACGTTGTCCTCCCAATTGACGGAAGATGACAGGGCTAGACGGCCGTCTTTATATTCAAGTACATTGTCTGTCCTCTTGTAGTAGCCTTCAAGGGAGAATTCCCAACCTTTCAGGCCGGTGTAATACGCTCCGGCTGAGACGAGGTCTGATGTCACGGGACGGATCTCGGCGGTGATCGGCACCCAAAGGTCGGTTGGGATGTCCAGAGTCCCGGAGGTCAACTGATGGACGTACTGCGACATCCTTGAATATGCCGCCTTGGCCGACCAGTCGTCAGAGAAGTCGAATTTGGCGGAGATTCTTGGCTCGGGGCAGAAATAGAACCTGCCTCGCACATTGAAAAGGCTTAGATGCAGGCCCGGATTCACAGTCAAGCGGTTGCCGATGGAGATGTCGTCCTCGACGTAGAGAGACATCTCGTTGCCGTTCACCTGTCGGCTGGCCGCGTCGCTGTAAGTCGTGTCGGCGAAGACGCGGCTGTCGTTCACGTCCTTGATACGTGATTTTGTGATTTCGGGACGGTAGCCGTGGCGGACATATTCTCCGCCGAACTTGATCAAATGGTTGGTTGAAGGAGTATAGTCAAAATCCGCCTTGAGACCTGCGTCAAGGATTCCGGAGGAGTAGTCGCTGACGCTTCGAAAAAAGGTCTCGCCGAGTTCGGATTTCTCCGAGTTTTCCGTGACAGAGTGTATTCCCATCCGATAAAGGTTGCCGTAGGCCGTGAAATCAGCGAACAGTTTGTTGTTGAATATGTAAGTCCACCTTGCGGACAGCACATTGTTGCCCCAGCTCAGGTTAAGGTTGTTCTCGTTACCGGTGATCATCGTGTACGGTTCATAGTCAGAGCCGTAGAACCGCTTGCTGGATTTGGATTTGTCCTCGTAGCGGAAATAGTCCCGTCCGCTGTAGAACCCGATCCAACCTCTGCTCCGGTCGGAGAACTTGTGCGAGACCTTGGCGTTGACATCATAGAAGGCGTAGTTCAGCGGGCTGCCCGCCCATTTGATGACACGATCGAAAAGGAACGTGTGCATCCCTCTTGCGCTCAGGGAGAAAGTCGTGTTCTCGTTCTTCAAAGGTCCTTCCAGGTGGAATTTCTCGGCAAGAAAGCCGGCGGTGACGCTTCCTGAGATTTTCTTAGAGTTGCCGTCGTTGGTACGCACGTCCACCACGCTGGAGACCCTGCCGCCGTACCGCGCCGGGAAAGAGCCTTTGTAGACCGTGACTTTCTTGACGGCTTCGGGAGTGAAAACAGACAACAGTCCGAAAAGATGGCTGACATTGTAAAGCGATGTCCCGTCCAGAAGCATCAGATTCTCGTCCGCGCCGCCTCCACGGACGTATATTCCCGAAAAGCCTTCGTTGCCGCCTTGCACGCCAGGCATCATCTGGAGGGTCTTCAGAACATCCTTCTCGCCGAGGACAACCGGAGTGTTGGCGATGAGCTCGTTAGGGACTTCAATCGCCCCCATATACGTGGAGCGGATTCCGGCATCCTTGCGGGCGGTTATCCGCGCGCTCCTGATCTCTGCAGACGGAGCCAATGCCACATTTAGCGTGAGATCCTTTTTCAAGGAGATTCTCTTTGTCTTGGAGGCGCATCCTATGTAGGAATATGTCAGTTCTACCTCTCCCTCGGGAAGCGTCAGGGAATAAAAACCAAAGTTGTTGGTGGAGGTGCCGGTCGTTCCTGCCGCTGAGCGGCCTTCCTTACCGGTCCCTGTGTTTCCAACCCGGCCGGTCGCTGAGACACTTTTGGTCGCAGAGCCTGTCGAAGCGACAACTCCCGCCCCGATCAGCGTCTCCCCCGTCGCCTCGTCCGTGACATACCCACAAACCGTATAATGTTTCTTGGCCGGAACGTCACGTGTCAGAACCACATACCCGCCACGAACCTCCCACTTGATTCCCGTCCCTTCCAGAAGTCTGCCCAAGGCCTTCTCCAGCGTCAGCCCCTCGACGGAAGTCCCCTCATAGTTCTTATCAAGAAGTTTCCCGAGTTCCGAATCATAAACAAACCGCACACCTAACCGCTCCTTGAGCCTGTCCAAGTTCATTGAGACCGTCTCATTATCTTGCGAAAGACAGTCAAACGAGACTTGTGGCAAAGCAAGAATCACCAGTAAAACACCTTTGACAAGATTTTTCATCATCTCTCATTTAAAAACTCATCTACTGCCCGAATCCTATTAGGGTAGTTTCACAAGTAAGACGCAGCGATTCTAAAAAGTACCATCCTTTTTCTGAAATATTCTCAAATATAACAACATTCTTCACAATACGTCAATAACACTCAGGTGCGCGAATATGCTCGCTCCTGAAAGTGCAACTCACTAGCCATCAGGCAGATGACATTTTAGGTGCGCAAGGTTTTTCACACCTGGAAGAGCGGGGGCCTATGGTTTATGGGGCAGAAAACGTACGGCAAAAGCTCCTTGTCAGCCGCTCCTTCTCAAGGCTTAAGGCGATGTCTGAATATTCTAGAGCGACATCAGGAAGAGGATGACCTTCTTGACACCTTGGCGGATGGAGTCCAGGGCTTTGCTGATCTGATTGCGGACGGTGTTCTCGGAAAGGCCGAGCGACTGTGCTATCTCGCTGTACTTCATCCCGTCGCGGCGGCTCATCAGGAATATTCTCCTCCTTTTGGCCGGAAGGCGGTCAATGGCTGACCAGATCCGCGCCTCCTTGACGGAATTGTCCACGGCCTCATCATCGGAAATCACAACGCCGTCCTCAATCGGAAGGACATCCTCACCTACGCTGTCCAAGCACACATTCTGATGCTGTTCTTTCCTAAGCACATCGATGCATCGGTTTCTCACGGCCGTGTAGAGATAAGCCCTCGGGCTGTCAATCCCACCATCCGAAGTCTGTTTCATCCAATATGCCGTGAAAGCCTCCTGTACCAGATCCTCGATCAGATCCTTGTCCTTGAGATAGTGCAGCGCATAGACACACAAAGGCCTGTAGTAAAGCCTGAACAAAGAATCTATGTCCGCTGTCCGCACCATAACACCGCAAAGTTAACCACTCCCTGGCATATTGCCAAATTCTCGTCCACACAAGGCAAAACAAGGCAAGAACTCGGGCACAATGCAAAAGTGCCTCCTCAACAATTGAGTAAGTACTTAGAAAACAGCCACTCATAAACATTTTCAAAGCTTTATCGACAAAATTATAACTTCGGTTATTATAATCACAGTTATAATTTTCCGTGCAAGTACTGAAAACAAATGACATTCAAAGACATAGACAATATAGGAAAAAAATATTTCGAACCGGAATCAACTTTGGCACGGAAATGGCATAAAAGAGTAATCGACATAAATATTTTTACTCATAAACCAAAAACTGACTCAATAGTTATTTCATAAGTATTGAATAAGATTAGCCGAAGCCGGGTGAGAACCTCGCTTCGGTTTTTGCTTTATATCTCGGGATAAAGGAGGTAAGGCGCGCGGCGGGACTTGAAGTTTTCGACATCGGAGGCCCAACGGGCGGAGATCCCGGCGGCGGAGGAACCGTTCCCTATCATCGAGCGGAACCAGTCCACACCGGCGAGAAGTTCAAAGAAGTTGTTCTTACCGAAGAACTTATCGCCCATATTCAGATTGCGGTAAGCATCGATGACATATTCAAGATTGATCTTTTCCGCCCAGATGTCGCGGAGCGGCTTGCGGCGAAGGTCAACGCCGTGGCACTCCTCATCCAGGAACTGCGGGCTTTTCGCGCCGGGGATGCTTCGAGGCACAAAGGAGAAGGAATATCCCGTCATCGCCGGATGCCCGTAGGTCTCAAACGGGAACTGCGTGCCGCGGCCGAGGCTGACCACCGTGCCCTCGAAGTAACAGGTTGATGAATATAGGTACACCGCCCTCATGTCCTTAATGTTCGGGGAAGGCGGCAGGATAAGGCTGTAGCGGGTGCTGTGGGTATAGTTCAGGCACGGAATCACAGTCAGGTCGCAGGTACCGTTCTCCAGCCATTTCTCGCCGTTGATCATCAGCGCCAACTCACCGAGCGTCATTCCGTGAACAGTCGTGATCGGCAGCCAACCGACACCGGACTTGAATTTCATATCCAGAACAGGACCGTCAACATAGAAGCCGTTCGGGTTCGGGCGGTCAAGAATGACGACCTGTTTCCCGTCTCTGGCGCAGGCCTCCATCAGATGATGCATTGTGATATAATAGGTATAGTACCTAAGGCCTACATCCTGAATATCAATCACAAGGACATCAAACTTATCGGTTTTCTCCTTGCTCGGAATCCGTGAGCCTTTCTCGTAAAGCGACAGGATCTCCACTCCGGTTTTCTCGTCCACACTGCTGCTGACGTGCTCTCCGGCATCGGCGTTGCCACGGAAGCCGTGCTCCGGAGAGAAGATTGCCTTGACATCCACGCCTTTTTCGATCAAGGCATCAACAATGTGCTGACCGTACTCAATCTTTCCGCCAGGGACGGAAGGTTCGGTGAACGGGATCAAGGAAATCTCATCAACTCTCTTTCGAGGAAAGCACCCGCCATATTCAGCAAGAGCGTCTGCCAACTTGGAGCCGGTCACCTTGTCTCCGACTATACCCGTCTGATTGCTGAACACCGCAACCCGCTTCCCTTGCAGCAGCGGCTGGTACTCCTCGAACCTCTCGTCACCAAGCACTACTCTTCTTGAATATGTCCGTGCGGCAAGCACGTCAGTCAAAGATATCGCTATTATTGTAATAATCAAGAATTTAAGATTGTGTCCCATAATCATTGGTCATTTTCTGGTTCAAGATACGAAATTTCGCAAAGAAGACACAAAAAAAGATTTGATTATAGAAATATTCATCGAGCACTTCGACAAACTCAGTGACCGGTGGATTACTGCATCGAACCACCGACGAGGTCGAGGATCTCGGAGGTGATCTTTTGCTGACGGCCTTTGTTGTACTCAAGAGTGAGTTCCTGAAGGAGGTCGTTGCCGTTGTCGGTGGCGAGCTGCATCGCGACGGTGCGGGCGGCGTGCTCGGCGGCGGCGCTGTCCAGCAGGGTGGTGAATATGCGAAGGCGGATTACCTTCGGGAGGAGGGTGGCTATCAAGGCCTCCTTGGATGGCTCTACGATCAGGTCTTCTGTGGTTGGTGAGCCCTGTCGAACCACCGGCGCTCCGACAGGCTCAGCGACCTTGTTCGTGTCGGTTTCAGAGGCGGAATCGGTGATCTTTCCGGCCTGAAGGTCAGCGGTGGCATCAGCCAAAGACAAGGGCAGGTAAGTCTGCCGGGTTGTCGGCTGGGAAGAGGTTGATTTATAGTGATTATAAACCAGTTCCACCTTGTCAAACCGACCTGAGACAAAGCCGTCAAACAGTTCCTGAGCCAAAGCGGAGGCCGCATCGTATGACGGAGAATCCGACATCTTCGTGAAATCCGCGGGACTTGGGAAGCCAAGCTTCTTCATCGCCTCCGCCATCTTTCGGCCTACGGAATAGACCGTGATGTCGGCATCGCCAAGACCCGAGGCACGATATTCATTGATCACCGCCGTGGCCTCCCGGATGGCGTTGGAATTGAACGCGCCGCACAGCGAAGAGTTGGATGCGAAGGCGACAATCGCAACCTTTCGCACCTCACGCTGAGCCATCAATGAATATGCCCCGTCCATCCCCGCCAGGTCGTGCCGGTTCGACAGGCTCAACCGATCACCACTCTGGTCAAATCCACGTTCAGCTGATCCTGAGCCACGTACGGAACCATCTTCCGAAGCCGCGGCGGAAATATTCATTGCCCCCATCAGGTCGATGAGCATCGAGTGCAGTCGCCTCTCGTACGGAAGCATGTTCTGAATCGCCATCTGCGCTTTCTGCAACTTCGCGGAGGCGACCATCTTCATCGCCGAGGTGATCGCCAGAGTGCTGCTGATGGAATTGATCCTGCCCTTTATCTCCTTCAGTGACGGCATATTCTTCTACAACTAATTGAACTTCTTGACTTTCATCTTCCTTTTGCCGGAATCTATAAGAATTGACCTCACCACGCCGGAAGCCACATCCTCGATCACGTTGAAGAGTTCCGGATCCACCTTCCCCGCCGACAGCTTGTCAAGCACATCGGTCTGATGGGTGGCCCTCATCCGCTCAAGGAACAGGACATCGAACTCATGCACCTGATCCAGGCTGATGTCCTTCATCAAGCCGTGGGTGCCGCAATAAAGGACGGCTACCTCCTCACCGACAGGCATCGGAGAGTACTGCGGCTGGATCAGCTGCTGATTGTTCTTGCGGCCCTTGTCCAGAACCATTTCCGTCACTCTGTCCACATCCGATGAATACTTCGAGAATGACTCCAGCTCGTTGAACTGCGCCTGCTCGATCTTCAGGGTTCCGGCCACCCTCTTCATCGACTTGACCTGAGCGGAGCCGCCGACACGGGACACAGAGATGCCCACATTGATGGCCGGACGCTGGCCCTGGTTGAACAGATCGGTCTCAAGATAGATCTGACCGTCGGTGATGGAGATCACGTTGGTCGGAATGTAGGCGGACACGTCGCCGGCCTGTGTCTCGATGATCGGAAGGGCTGTCAGCGACCCGCCGGCCTTGACCTTGCCTTTCAGGGAGTCCGGCAAATCGTTCATCTGCTCGGCTACCTCCTGCTGGTCAATGATCTTCGCGGCTCTTTCCAGAAGCCGTGAGTGCAGGTAGAAGACATCGCCCGGATAGGCCTCACGACCCGAAGGACGGCGCAGGATCAGGGAAACCTCACGGTAGGCCACGGCCTGCTTCGAAAGGTCGTCGTAGACAACGAGGGCGGCGCGGCCGGTGTCACGGAAATATTCCCCCACAGCGGCTCCGGCAAACGGGGCGAAATACTGCAGCGCGGCGGGATCGGCCGCTGTCGCGGCGATGACAACCGTGTAGTCCATCGCACCCTTCGAGCGGAGCGTCTCCACGATGTTGGCCACGGTGGAACCCTTCTGTCCGATCGCCACATAGATGCAATAGACAGGATGCCCGGCCTCGTAGTTGGCGCGCTGGTTGATGATCGTGTCGATGGCGATGGCGGTCTTGCCGGTCTGACGGTCGCCGATGATGAGTTCCCTCTGGCCACGGCCGATCGGTATCATCGAGTCGATCGCCATAATTCCGGTCTGGAGAGGCTCGGTGACGGGCTGACGGAATATGACACCCGGAGCCTTGCGCTCCAGCGGCATCTCCGTCAGGTCTCCTTCTACCTTGCCGAGTCCGTCAAGCGGAACGCCAAGCGGATCGACCACTCTTCCGAGCATCTGCTCACCGACCTTGATGGAGGCGATCCGTCCGGTTCTGCGTACCGTCATTCCCTCCTTGACCTCATCGGTCGGGCCGAGAAGCACGGCTCCGACATTGTCCTGCTCAAGGTTCATCACAACGCCCATCACTCCGCTCTCGAATTCGAGCAGTTCTCCGGCCTCGGCGTTGGTCAGGCCATACATTCTGGCGACACCGTCGCTGACCTGCAGCACCTTGCCGATTTCCTCGAAGTGGAGGGATGTGTCAATGTCCTTCAGCTGCTCCAGAAGCACCTGGGAGACTTCACTTGGTTTTATGTTGTCCATACTAAACTATTCTTCTGTTCTTTTCTATGAATTGATGCCTGATGACATCAAGCTGACGTGAGACGCTGGCGTCAAGGATCATGTCCTCGACCTCGAAGACGAAGCCTCCGATCAGCGACGGATCGACCTTGGTCTCCAAAAGGAGTTCGCAGCCGGTCTCCTTCCCGATCAGTTCCCGCAGGCGGGACTCCAATGCCGGTCGCTGAGCCTGCCGAAGCGACCCTTCGACAGGCACAGGGTCCGAAGGAGTTGGCTCAGGGTCCAGCAGTGCCGGATCAGCGACCACAAGCCGCGCGCGCTTGATGTGCCGTGAGCGGTAATATTCAGTGACGAAGGTGGTCAGAACCAGCCTTACATCACCGATGCGGCCGTTACGGATCAAGAGTTCGAGGAATTTATGCAGTTCCTGAGCCATCGAATCTTTCAATGAAGTCTCAAAAAGCGAGATTTTCTGAACCGCCGCAACCGCAGGATCATCCACGGCACGCCGGAAATCAGGCACTTCGTCAAGAGCCTTCTCAATGACCTGCACCTGGGCCGCAACCAACTCACCGGAGCCGGTCTCTTCGACCAGCTTCAGAAGTGCGGTGGCGTAACGTGTCGCGATAATTCCTGTGTTCATAGCATCAATTCTTCAAGTCCTTAGACGAGGAAACCTCATCCACAAGCCTGTCAACCAGAGCCGACTGCTCAGCACCATCCGAAAGGCTCGCCTTCAGCACCTTCTCGGCGACGCTGACAGAAAGCAGCGCGACCTCCTTGCGGACATCCCGCAAAGCGCTCTCCTTCTCGGCGGCGATCTGCGTGCGGGCCTGATCCAGAATGCGGGAAGCCTCCTCCCTCGCCTGAACCTTCGCCTGCTCGACGATGTTGTCCCTCGAAGCCGCGGCCTCCTTCAGAATCCGGCTCTGCTCCTGCCTGGCCTCCTCGATCATCCGGGACTGTTCCTCGGCAAGGTTGCGAAGCCTCTCCTCCGCCTCCTTGGCCGCTTTGATGGATTCACCTATCCTCTGCGCCCTCTTCTCGACCGAGCCGGTGATCATAGGGAAGCCCCACTTCGCCAGCACGAAGAAGACGATGCCGAAGATCAGCGTCATCCAGACAAGCAATCCGAAATCAGGAGTGATGAGTGACATTGACTATTTCGCGATAAGACAAACAACAATGGCGAACAGACAGGCACCCTCGATCAGGGCGCTGACGATGATGGCCGTCATCCTGTAGTGGTCAGCCTTCTCCGGCTGGCGCGCGCCGGCCTCAAGGGAAGCCGTACCGATCTTACCGATACCGAAAGCGGCGGCGAAAGCAGCCAAGGCAGCACCAATAGTAGCACCTACTCTACCCAGAGAGAGAGCTTGAAGCAAAATTGTAGAAAGTAACATAATTCTATGATTTTAAATTGTTTATTCTGAATATTCCTAATTATTCCGTCACCTCCGGCTTCTGCCGCGACAGCCCGATGAAGACAGCCGACAGCATCGTGAACACATAGGCCTGGATGAAGGCGACAAGCAGTTCCAGGCAGTCCATGAACACTCCCAGAAGCACAGCCACCACGGTGAGGCTGCCGTTCAGGGCCGCCCCAAGCTCAGCGGTGAGGAAGATCACAGCCACGACTCCAAGGATCATGAAGTGTCCTGCGAGGATGTTGGCGAAAAGCCTGACCATCAAGCTGAAAGGCTTGGTGAACATCCCGATGATCTCGATCACCGGCATCAGCGGCAGCGGCACCTTCAGCCAAGTCGGAACCTCCGGCCAAAGGATGTCCTTCCAGTAATGCTTGTTACCGAATATGTTGACGGTGAAGAAGGTGAACATCGCCAGCACGAGCGTCACGGCGATGTTGCCGGTGATGTTCGCTCCGCCGGGGAAGAATGGCACGATCCCCATCAAGTTGTTTATGAATATGAAGAAGAACGCTGTCAGAAGGTAAGGCGAATAGCGTCTGTAGTCCTCGCCGACGCAGGCCTTGATGACATCATCCTCGATCATGGTCACGAGCATCTCCATCACGCCGACCCCGCCTTTCGGAGCCTCCTCGCGCGCGTCGTGCCTCCTGTACCACCGGGCCGTTCCCAGCACGATGAACAGCAGCAGGGCGCAGTTGATCAGCAATCCCAACACGTTCTTGGTGATCGAGAAGTCCCACGGCCTGACCTCGGAGCCGTCGGCGGCCAGCTCGACGATCTTGTTCTCGTACTTGCTTCCGGCGGGAGCGATGTGGAACCCTTCATATTCCCCGTGCTCCAGATGCCTGGAGCTGAAGACATGAAGACCGCCGCCGGTCTTGCTCACGACGATCACCGGCAGCGGGATGCTGACCGGATGACCCTTCACCGTGGTGATGTGCCACTCGTAGGAGTCGCGGACGTGACCGTAGAGGTACTCGTCCATGTCGAATGTCTTGACGGCTGGCGAGTCCTGCCGAACTTCCGCCGCTTCGACATACTCAGCGACCGGAGAGGACAACTCCGCACCCAGCGGGAGCGGGAGCAAAAGGCAAATGAATATGTAGATCCACTTTCTCATCACAGTTCCACGCAAGCGACAACACGGTTGTCATTGATTTCCACAAAGCCGGAGGCGATGTCCAGACCATCCGTCCTCTCACCGCTGCGATAGGAGATCCTCCCCCGCTCCAGCGAAGAGATCAGCGCCGCATGATCCCTCAGGACCACAAAACGCCCCTTCGACCCCGGCAGTTCCACGGAATCAACCGTCGCGCGCACCAAAGTCCTCTCGGGTGAGATGACCTCAAGAACAATCACCGATGATTTCTCAGACATATTCGTACTCCTCCTTATCAGACATATTCCTACTTGGCGTTCGCCAGGATCGCCTCGCCCTTCTTGATCGCCTCTTCGAGGGTTCCAACATTGAGGAACGCCTGCTCCGGCAGGTAATCGACCTCGCCGTCAAGGATCCTGCGGAAGCCGTCGATGGTGTCCTGGATGTCCACCATCACTCCCGGCACGCCCGTGAACTGCTCCGCCACAGCGAACGGCTGCGACAGGAACCTCTGCACACGACGCGCCCGGTTCACCGTCAGTTTGTCCTCGTCCGAAAGCTCGTCCATGCCGAGGATGGCGATGATGTCCTGAAGCTCCTTGTTCCTCTGGAGGATCTGCTTGACCCTCTGGGCGGTGTCGTAGTGATCCTGCCCGACGATGTTCGGATCAAGGATTCTGGAAGTGGACTCCAGCGGATCCACGGCCGGGTATATTCCTAACTCGGTGATCTTTCTGCTCAGCACGGTGGTCGCGTCGAGGTGCGAGAAGGTGGTCGCCGGAGCCGGGTCGGTCAAGTCGTCCGCCGGCACGTAGACAGCCTGCACCGAAGTGATCGAGCCGTTCTTCGTCGAGGTGATGCGCTCCTGCATCTGGCCCATCTCCGTCGCGAGCGTAGGCTGGTAGCCCACAGCCGAAGGCATACGGCCCAGAAGGGCTGACACCTCGGATCCCGCCTGGGTGAACCTGAAGATGTTATCGATGAAGAAGAGGATGTCTCTCGGGCCGTCCCCCTTGTCGCTGTCACGGAAAGACTCGGCAAGAGTCAGGCCGGAAAGGGCCACCGACGAACGCGCTCCCGGCGGTTCGTTCATCTGGCCGAAGACCATCGCCACCTGCGACTTCTCCAGCTCGTTCCTGTCAACCTTGGACAGATCCCAGTGACCTTCCTCCATCGACTTCAGGAACTCCTCACCGTACTTGATCACCCCGGACTCGATCATCTCGCGGAGAAGATCGTTGCCCTCCCTGGTACGCTCCCCCACTCCGGCGAAGATCGAGAAACCGTTGTGCTTCTTGGCGATGTTGTTGATCAGCTCCTTGATCAGCACGGTCTTACCCACACCGGCTCCACCGAAAAGACCGATCTTTCCGCCCTTCAGATAAGGCTCCAGAAGGTCGATGACCTTGATGCCGGTGTAAAGCACCTCCTGCGAGGTCTTCAAGTCCTCGAATTTAGGAGGCTCCCTATGAATAGGCAAGGTGTTGTCCTCGCTCAGGTCTCCCAGTCCGTCGATCGCGTCCCCGACAACATTCATCACACGGCCCCTGATTTGAGCGCCGGTCGGCATCGAGATCGGAGCGTGCGTGTTGACCGCCTTCATCCCTCGTCTCAGGCCGTCAGTGGAGTCCATCGCCACGCATCTGACCGTGTCCTCGCCGATGTGCTGCTGCACCTCGATGACCAAGGGCTTCCTGCCCTCGCCTCTGTCCACATCCAACGCATCATGGATGCGGGGAAGCTGCGTCTGATCAGACTCCACATCGAAATGGACATCTACCACAGGCCCGATGACCTGCGAAATGTACCCTATGTTCTTATTTTCTGCCATCTTTGAATATGGTTGTTAACTTGTCGTTCAAACGACGTAATCCACTTAATGAAAAATTTGCGCCAAGTTAGTCAAAATCATCCAAAAAGACAAAAAGCCTATCCGATTTCGACATCAGAACCGCCTTTTTTCAGACTTTTTGACACCAAAGGCCGAGACCAATCCCTTAACACACAAAAAGGCCGGGAAACAACCCAGCCTTTTCTATCTGATAATCTGTCAAGACTATTTCACGAGGCAGACAGCCACACGGTTCTCCTCAGGAGTCTCGAAAGGATTGACGGTGTCACCGAAGTACTCAGTGATGATCCTGTCCTTGTCGATGCCGGCGGCAACGATGGCCGCAGCGACAACCTCAGCCCTCTTCTCTGAGAGGAACTTGTTTCTCTTGGCGGTACCTGTGGCCTTGTCGGCATAGCCGGAAACGCGGACCTTGGTGTCAGGGTTGGCCTTGAGAGCCTCGACAACCTCGTCGATCTTGAGCTGCTCGCTCTCACGGATGTCCCACTTGTTGATCACGAAGAGGACGTTGCGTGTGAGAGACTCGAAAGCAGGCACAACCTCAACCTTCTCCTCCACAACTGGTTCTGGTTCAGGTTCAGGCCTTACAACAGGAGCCGGTGCAGGTACCGGAGCCGGAGCGACCGGCTTGGCCTTGCCGAAGCTGAAAGTAAGACCGGCCACAGCCTTGATCTGGAAATCAGCCTTTGAGCCCTTCTTTGAGTTGAAGTGGTCATTCAGGAAGCTGCAGTTGCCTTCGAGGTTGAGGGCGATGACATCGGTGAGTCTGATGTTGAGACCGGCACCTGTTCTGAAAGCAGGTGAGATCTTGTTGTCCTCCCAGAGGTAACCACTGCGGAACTGATCCTTAACCTTTACGGCATCGTCGTTGTTGAATGCGTAGTTGACACCTACACCACCGAAGATGTAAGGATTCAGGGTTCTGTCGAACTTATAGCCTGCGAAGATGGACGCGACATCGATCATGAGGTCAGCCGCACCCTCGACATAGTTGAACTTGTAGACTGTGGTAGGGCCATTCACGGCACCCTTAGCCTGCCAGCCGTTGACATTGAGCCTTGCTCCGAAAACCGGAGAGAACTGATAGCCGAATGAGACAGCTGCCGAAGGCGAGATAAGGTCAGAGAATGAGGTCTCACCGATAGTGTGAGCCGCACCACCCTGAAGCTGCATAAACCAATAAGGGTTAAAGTCCTTCTTCTGTGCGTTCGCAACGGACAGAGAAGCCACAAGCACCATACTTGCGAGAATAGCGAAAAAACGTTTCATAATATTATTGAATATAAATTTGGACATTTATCATTGCGAAAATAGCACATTTTTTCCAAAAAGCAAAATTAAGGATGGAATAATGCCCTCTATTTGGCCTGAGCCTTGTACTTAGATGCAAAAATCCTGACCCTGAACCTTTCGGGATCGGTGTTGCTGGCAAAATAAATCCAACCTGAGAAGCATCCCAAAGGCTTTGTATTACCATCAAAATCGACACGAATGGCACCTCGCTTACCGGGAGCCACAGGCTTCTTCGGTATCGTCACCTTTACGCACGAGCAGTCAGTTTTCGCATCAAGAAAATAAAGCTTTTCACTTCCGGTGTTGGTAAACGAAAAAGTCTTAGAAAGCACGCAACTGTCAGAAGGATACGCTCCCATGTCAAATACCCCTGCATCAAAGCTAACCGATGTCTTCTTTTGAGCATCAACAGAAAACGACACGGTAAGCATGCCGATAACGACAACTAGAAAACGCTTAAACATCGTCAAATCACTTAAAAAAGGGAGGGGTGCGACTGCGCCCCTCCCAACATGTATCAGTTGCGTCAGATAATTACTGACCGATAGTCTTATTGACATCGATTGTAATCCAATCTGTCGTGATAACACCCCAACCATATTCAACTTCAGCCTTAACTTGGATCTTGAAGGCCTTGTCGACAACGACACCGTTGTTGGAATAGGTCAGGTAGCCGTACTTGGCAGCATTCTCAAGAGTAGCTGTCTTCGTGCCATCCTTCGTGCTGATAACACTGCTACCAGCAACAGACTGATTGATGTCAATGGTTGCAGGAAGCGCAGCCCATTTACCGTTCAAGTAAGCCTCAGCATTGTAGATATCGAACCTAATAGTAAACGGTCCATAGTAATCCCAATAGTTAGGGTTGTCAGAGAACTTCTTCTTCCTCCAATCAGATGGATCGATAACCTTGGCGATGTCAACATAAGAACCCGGCTGGCCAAAGTCAACACCATCAGTGAATGAATCAGCGGAAGTAGTGGCAATAGTTACAGGAACCTTTACAAGAGCGTCGAAGTGATCCTCACCCTTGAAGGTCAGCTTGATCTCTCTGTTATAATCTGAGTTTCCGCAAATCGTACCAACTGCTCCAATCTTGACAATCATCTCGCCGGTATTGAGAAGTTGCTTGGCAACAGCACTTTCCTTATTGTAGGTGAAGACATTCCAAGGAGCCTTAGTTGCAGTATTGTTAATATTAGCGACAACTTCATTCTTATCACCGACTTTAGCCTTAAGCTCTGTACCATCAGCATTGACAGTAAACTTAACGGCAACATCACCTACCTTAGTAATCTTCTCCATGTGATCCTTGCAGAAGAAGTACTTGACATTTGTGATCTGGTTTGTAGAGCCGATAAACAGACGGATCTGTCCAAAGTCAGCACCAGGAGTCTTAATGGTCTCAAATGAGGCATTGATGTCAACTGAGTAGACACACTTAGTAGGATCTACGCTACCATCCTCAGGAACGGCAACATTGTAGGTGGTCTGAGTGCAGGCATTATCCCAGTACTCCTTGATGTACTCAGCTTCAGTTACATCGAATGTCATGTACTTGGAAAGATCCTGAACCGTAGCTGTAAGTTTAACGTTAACCGCAGTCTTAGCATCATCTGCGTTACGATACTGAACGATGTGAGTGATGGTCTTGCCGCTATACTTAAAGAGGTCAGCGTAATCGAGCGTCCACTTAAGAACATGTGTGGCCTCTGCATCACCATTTATAACATCTTCAACTGTACCGATATTCTCTGCATCAGTAGCTCCGGCATTTGGAACAAACTCATTATAAAGAAGGTGGAAATTCTTCTTGCTGAGGTTTTCCTTGTTGTAGATCTCGACATTCATGTCCTCAACCGTAGTAAAGAGAACGTTGACACCACTGGTGCAAGAAATGAACTTGAAGATGTTGTCCTTCTTTTCGTCAACCGGCTTAAGCTCGTATGTAGGGATTTCCTTCTCGACAGGAGCAGGAGACTTAATGAAGATCTTGATGTAAGCAACTGCAACAACATTCTTTCCGTTCATGAGGGACACGCGCACAATAGGAGTACGTCCGATAGCGGCGGTTCCGTCAGTGCTGAACACCTTCGGCGTGAACATACCGTTCTCAATGGTAGCGAAGTCAGCCTGATCCGTTACAGGATCACCGATCTTGTAGTTCTTTACAAGCTCGAACTTCCAGTCAAGGCCGAATTCCTTAAGCTCACCTGAATTAAACTCACGGCATACATTACCATTAAGTACGTGAGCGGCTACGATCGACTTAAGATCAAGTGACTCGTTGTAAACAACAGCGGTGTCACATGTAGCGTGAGCTTGCTCAAGATTAGTATGACCCTCAGACCAAACAATCTGATCCTTAAGGAAAGCACCAGCATCTACAGTAGCGATATAGCGTCTGAAGTGGGCATCTTTCACTTTGATGTTCTTAGCTTTCTCAGAGATCGCCTGAGGCCAAGCAATCACTGGAGACCCAAATTCACGTCTAATGAGGGTAGCGTAGTCGGAAACGACAACAACATCCTTCTTCTGAGCCCTGAGGGCTACAACGGAGATCCAATTCTCGTTAGCCTCTGTGCCGGTAACTGCGACAGAAACTGTCAGTATACCATCCTTGAAGCTCTTGAATGTCGGAACAACATCGAAATCCTCAGAGGCATTCGTTCTTGTGTGGATGTAAGGAACATCCTTCTTAACGAAAGAGTAGGTGTAGGTCGCGTCAAGCTTGACATCAGCAGAGTTAACATGATACTCAGCCTCGAATTCAGGGTTGATGTGGGTTGTTTTATCACCAGCAGACCATTTCTCGGTCTTGCTATCTGCATTCTTTCCAGAAAGAGCATTGTAGCGCATAGACACGAAGTCCATACCCTCTACACCGTCAACGTAGCACTGAGGCACGAAAACGAGGGAAGAGAGAGCCTTCTCAAGGTCGAACTTGAGGTCCTCATACTCACCTTTCTCATTCTTCACGTTGTGAAGGATGAGTTTGCCGTCCTTAAGCTCAGCAGTGATGGTACCAACAGGGAACACGGTGAGGTCGGTCTTCTCACCCTCTGCATCCTTGCTCGCATAGTAGTACCAGAAACCGTCAGCGTTAGGCTTGTAGAAACCGCCGTCCTTGCCGTCCTTACCAGGAGCGCCAGGAGCGCCATCCTTACCATTAGTGATGGTGTAGGTCTTACCATCACTTGTAGTGATCACGAGACCGTCATCAGTGGCGGTCACGCCAGTGATAACACATCCAGCATTGATCTTCGACTGAAGATCCTTGATGGTGGACGCAAGCTGGGAGTTCTCCTCCTTCAGCTTGTTGATGTCATCATCGTAGTCCGTACAAGATACGGCTACACCCGCGAAGCCCAAGACAAGGGCTCCAGCGAGGAACAAGTTTTTAATTTTTTTGTTCATAGCTAAAAACAAAATTGAAATAAATAAAACGTATAATTGTTACTCTACTTATAAATATGTACAAGTGTCCCCATTTGGGGGCATGCTATAACACAACGACAAATATATGGGATAATTTTTTCATAAGCAAGTTTTTTTTAACGAAAAGTTTGCCTATCCACACCAAAAAACCACATTCCAGCACACAACACGCCCCAAATCCGCTCATCCGCCCCCATATATTAAGGAACACCCCCGCCAACGCCCACCCTCAACCCCTTAAAAATGAAACAATTTTGAAAACCCTCCGCCCGAAGAAAATCTACCCTGCCGTATGAATATCACAATAACCAATCCCTAGCAGCAAGATAAGAAGACACGAATTAGACCAGATCTCAAGTTCATGTCTGAGCCTCTTACCAATGTACGGAAACACATCTGCCCCTATCCGTCGCCCAACAGCACCGCGCCGCACGCTCAGGGAACATTTCTGCCACTATCCGTCGCCCAACGGGGCATTACCACACGCTCGGGGAACACTTCTGCCCCATTCCGTCGCCCAACGGTGCCGCGCCGCAC
>ENA-OPXC01000804-OPXC01000804.1-human-gut-metagenome-genome-assembly--contig:-NODE-804-length-26076-cov-4.063679_pt1 | contig 26076 bp, 18 predicted proteins | sample MGYA00241512_ERZ502016 | MGnify/ENA primary metagenome ERZ502016 (study PRJEB25962, sample SAMEA2043043) | human gut metagenome | biome: human gut; feature: human-associated habitat; material: faeces...
ACCGTGAGGGAAAGGTGAAAAGAACCCCGGGAGGGGAGTGAAAGAGAACCTGAAACCGTATGTCTACAAGCAGTCGGAGCGAAAGCGACGGCGTGCCTATTGAAGAATGAACCAACGAGTTACGTGCACTAGCGAGGTTAAGTGGAAGACACGGAGCCGAAGCGAAAGCGAGTCTTAAGAGGGCGGATAGTTAGTGTACGTAGACCCGAAACCGCAGTGATCTACCCATGTCCAGGTTGAAGCGCAGGTAAAATTGCGTGGAGGACCGAACCTGTGAGCGTTGAAAAGCTTTAGGATGAGATGTGGGTAGAGGTGAAATTCCAATCGAACGCGGAGATAGCTGGTTCTCCCCGAAATAGCTTTAGGGCTAGCCTCAAGTAGTAAGTATAGGCGGTAGAGCACTGATCGGGCTAGGGGCCATAAAGGTTACCGAACCCTGTCAAACTCCGAATGGTTATACTGTAGAGCTTGGGAGTCAGACTACGAGTGATAAGATCCGTGGTCAAAAGGGAAACAGCCCAGACCACCAGCTAAGGTCCCCAATGTCGTACTAAGTGGAAAAGGATGTGGGGTCTCTAAAACAACCAGGATGTTGGCTTAGAAGCAGCCACCATTTAAAGAGTGCGTAATAGCTCACTGGTCGAGAGACCCTGCGCCGAAGATTACCGGGGCTAAAGTACGAAACCGAAGCTGTGGCTACGACTTAGGTCGTGGGGTAGGGGAGCGTTCTGTGAGGGCTGAAGTCGTTCTGTAAGGAACGGTGGACTTCACAGAAGTGAGAATGTTGGTATGAGTAGCGAAAAGAATGGTGAGAATCCATTCCACCGAAAGCATAAGGATTCCTGGGCAACGATCGTCGTCCCAGGGTAAGTCGGGACCTAATCCGAGGCATGGAGCGTAGGAGATGGACAACTGGCAGATATTCCAGTACCGGTAATGATTGTTTGAGCGATGGAGTGACACAGGAGGGCAGGCAGGCAGGAGATTGGTTGTTCCTGTACAAGCGTGTAGGATGGGTTGTAGGCAAATCCGCAACCTGTGAGTCTGAGGCGTGATGTGGAGGTTCCGGAAACGGAACTGAAGCTGCTGACCCCACACTGTCGAGAAAAGCTTCTAGTTAGAGAATTACCGCCCGTACCGTAAACCGACACAGGTATGCGGGGAGAGAATCCTAAGGTGCGCGGGAGAACCCTCGTTAAGGAACTCGGCAAAATGTACCCGTAACTTCGGGATAAGGGTAGCCGCTGTTGTGAAGTCTGAACAGACGGAGCATGAGGCGGTCGCAGAGAAGAGGCCCAAGCGACTGTTTACCACAAACACAGGTGCCTGCTAAAGAGAAATCTGACGTATAGGTGCTGACACCTGCCCAGTGCCGGAAGGTTAAGGAAGGATGTCCGGAGCAATCCAAAGCATTCGACCGAAGCCCCGGTGAACGGCGGCCGTAACTATAACGGTCCTAAGGTAGCGAAATTCCTTGTCGGGTAAGTTCCGACCCGCACGAAAGGTGTAACGATTTGGGCACTGTCTCAACGAGGGACCCGGTGAAATTGAAGTACCTGTGAAGATGCAGGTTACCCGCGACTGGACAGAAAGACCCCATGGAGCTTTACTGTAACCTGACATTGGGTTCTGATACATCACGTACAGGATAGGTGGGAGGCATGGAAGCGAGGACGCTAGTCTTCGTGGAGCCGCCGTTGGGATACCACCCTTGATGTATCGGAATTCTAACCGTAGGAGTAACGAAACTCGGGACAGTGTCAGGCGGGCAGTTTGACTGGGGCGGTCGCCTCCCAAAGAGTAACGGAGGCGCCCAAAGGTTCCCTCAGCGCGGCCGGAAATCGCGCGAAGAGTGTAAAGGCAGAAGGGAGCTTGACTGAGAGCCAAACACGGCGATCAGGTACGAAAGTAGGGCTTAGTGATCCGGTGGCATCCAAGTGGAAGGGCCATCGCTCAACGGATAAAAGCTACCCTGGGGATAACAGGCTAATCTCTCCCAAGAGTCCATATCGACGGGGAGGTTTGGCACCTCGATGTCGGCTCATCACATCCTGGGGCTGAAGTCGGTCCCAAGGGTTGGGCTGTTCGCCCATTAAAGTGGTACGTGAGCTGGGTTCAGAACGTCGTGAGACAGTTCGGTCCCTATCCATCGCGGGCGCAAGAGATTTGAAGGGGGCTGCTCCTAGTACGAGAGGACCGGAGTGGACGAACCAATGGTGTACCAATTATCTCGCCAGAGGTATAGTTGGGTAGCTACGTTCGGAAAGGATAAACGCTGAAAGCATCTAAGCGTGAAACCAGCCTTAAGATGAGATCTCTCATAGAGTAATCTAGTAAGACACCTTGGAGAAGACGAGGTTGATAGGTCGGGAGTGTAAGTACAGTAATGTATTCAGCGGACCGATACTAATATGTCGAGGGCTTGACTTAAGAAGTAAGCCTGAAGTTAAAGAAATTCTTCTGTTGAAGTTTTGAGGGTATAAACCTCAAAATTAAATAATCCGGTGGTGATGGCTAAGGGGATCCACCTGTTCCCATCCCGAACACAGTAGTTAAGCCCTTATACGTCGAAAGTACTTGGCTGGAAGCGGCCTGGGAGGATAGATAGCTGCCGGTTAGAAAAAAGACATGTCATGTGACATGTCTTTTTTCTTTTACCGTCAGCTATCTTATGACCAGCAGCGGGCCTGGCTGCCCAGCCACCGTGCCTAAAGGAGCTTTGCGACGCATAGGCACGCTTGTGGCGAGGCGTGTCGAAAAGCATGTTTACATGCTTTTTGACTGAGGATAGAATCTACTATTATGCAGTTAAGTCAGCCGCGGGGGCTTCGTAATGAAGTATTGCTGCAGGGAGTATTTTTGGAGGGATAGATAGCCATACTTGAAGGAGCAAAGTGATGCACAAGCATGGATTAAGCTTTCTACCTTATTTTCTCTATTCGCGAGAGTATATCGTTCCGGTCAGCAGCAATTTCTTAACGCAAATTTCGTGTGGAATCAAGACGAAGTGTCGCAAAACTCGCGCTATGCAAAGAGATTTTACTATAGTAGATAGCTTAGCGCTCAGACAATGCAACACTTCGATGATTCCAGACACTCATTTGCTAAAATTGCTATTCCATACACGATATACCCCTCGCTCAATTCATCAGGATTTCTACCGTACTTTCTCTATTCGCGAGAGATATATCGTTTCAGTCATCAGCAATTTTCCTGTGCCCAAAGGGCACGACGCAAATTTCGCATGGAACCAGTACGAAACTGCGGTAAAATTTGTCAGAGAGTAACATTTTGTTACGTACCCTTGTTTCTATGCTTCCAAATGCTCATTCGCTAAAATTGCTATTCCATACACGATATACCTCTCGGTCACTTTACCAGTGTTCTATGCGTGACATCCAATCAGCGTTGTTCTGCAGACTCGCTTCTTGGATGCGCGAATAAAGAATATATGCGCCTCCTCTGTAAGCCTCGAAATTTGTCAACTGTGAATAGACATTAAAGCAATATAAATCAGTGTTAAAGTGCCCTGTTTTGCACTTATTTACACAACAATGTATAATTTTTAACAATTTGTCAGCGATTTTTTATAATACACTTGCTTTTAGTTACGTAATCATGATATAATTTTTTCGGACTTTTTAGAAAAAAATTATGGAGTGATTAATTAGATGAGAAAAAACAATTACTTATTTTTGGCGATACTGCTTGTTATCATGGCTGGCCTATTTTATATAAGCGGACAGCATCCTAACACTGTTGATCCTGAAACCTATAAGCCTGCCGTATATTCGACTATCGGCGCTTTGCTGCCTCCGGTTATCGCAATTGCTTTGGCCTTGATTACTAAGGAAGTATATTCTTCTTTGTTCGTAGGTATCGCAATCGGTGCACTGTTATATTCCAACGGTAATCTTGAGCTTGGTTTAAATACTATGCTTTACAATGAAAACGGCGGCATGATTACCAAGCTGTCGGATAGCGGTAACGTTGGTATTATGGTATTTTTGGTTATTCTTGGTATCATGGTAGCTCTTATGAACAAGGTTGGCGGCAGTGCTGCTTTCGGTCAGTGGGCTTCTAAAAATATCAAGACCCGCGTTGGTGCGCAGCTCGCTACCATTGCACTGGGTGTACTTATTTTTGTCGATGACTATTTCAACTGTCTGACTGTTGGTTCCGTAATGCGTCCTGTTACCGACAGACATCAGGTTAGCCGTGCAAAGCTGGCATATCTTATTGACGCAACTGCTGCGCCGATTTGTATTATTGCGCCGGTTTCCAGCTGGGCTGCAGCTGTAACCTCATCAGTACCTAAAGGCTCTGATATTAACGGCTTCAACATGTTCTTGCAGACTATTCCGTATAACTTCTACGCAATTACTACCTTATCTATGATGATTCTTTTGACCATCATGAAATTTGATTTCGGCAGCATGAAGGTTCATGAGGATAACGCAAATAAGGGTGACCTGTTTACTACTGCTGCTCGTCCGTATGGTGATGATGATGACAATACCGATAAGCCTAATGGTGCGGTTATTGACCTTGTACTGCCTGTAATTGTACTTATTATCTGCTGCATTATCGGTATGATTTATAGCGGTGGCTTCTTCACAGGCGAAAGCTTTGTTGATGCTTTTGCAGGTGCTGACGCTCCTAAAGGCCTGGTACTCGGCAGCATGGCAACCTTCTTCTTTACCTTCTGCTTCTACATGGTGCGCAACGTAATGACCTTTAAGGAATTTACTGAGTGTATTCCTGCAGGCTTCAGAGCAATGGTTGCGCCGATTATGATTCTGACCATGGCTTGGACTCTGTCCGGTATGACCGGTCTTTTGGGTGCAAAGTTCTATGTGCATGATCTTGTTGCAAACTCTGCTGGTATCCTGAAAATGTTCCTGCCGACAATTATCTTTGTTGTTGCTATGTTCCTTGCGTTCTCTACCGGTACAAGCTGGGGTACTTTCTCTATTCTGATTCCTGTTGTTTGCAACGTTTTCGGTTCCGGCGATACCTATGAAATGCTGATTATCTCTATTGCTGCCTGCCTGAGCGGCGCGGTATGCGGTGACCACTGCTCGCCTATCAGCGATACAACGATTATGGCATCCGCAGGTGCGCATTCCGACCACGTTAACCACGTTTCCACACAGCTGCCCTATGCTTTGACTGCAGCTTCTGTGTCTGTTGCCGGCTATCTGATTGCCGGCGGTATTGCGTACTTTACGGAAAGCTCCTTGGCTCTGATTGCTTTGCCTATTACGCTGTGCTTATTATTTGTAACATTGCTGGTTATGCGTGCTTATATGCGTAAACAGACTGCTTAAATGAAATATTTTATGAACGAAAAGCTGATACAGAAATGTATCGGCTTTTTGTATGTTAAGCATTGCTTATCATAAGCGTTATATTATGCCTTATAACTATAACCGGGCATAGAAAATATCAATTTGCTATTGCCTAAATTTAGTATTATAATATCTATCACTAGCTAAAAGAAAGAGAAGGTATTGAAGATATGCGGACAAGCATGGACATGCTTAATGGTTCCTTATGGGATAAAATATTTAAATTTTCTATGCCGGTAGCTGCAACAGCTATCTTAGAGCAGTTTTTTACCGCTACAGACGTAGTAATTGCCGGCAACTTTGCTAACAGCGACAGAACTGCAGCGATGGCAGCCGTAGGAACAGACTTGCCGATTATCGGTATGATTATTTTTCTGTTTTTAGGCCTGGCTTTAGGCTCCAATGTTGTTATTGCGCAGTCTATCGGCAGACGTGATACAGAAGGCGTAAAGAAGGCGGTGCATACTGCTGTACTGCTTTCGCTGATTATCGGTATTGCGGTTGCTGTTTTTGCACAGTTTGCTGTTGTGCCGATTTTAGGTTTGCTGGAAATTCCGGCAGAAGTTTTACCTTCAGCTGTGATGTACCTCAGAATATATTTTTTAGGTATGCCGATTATTTTGCTGTACAATTTTGAAGCGGCTATTTTCCGCAGTATCGGTGAAACGCAAAAACCGTTGATGGCGCTTATTGCAGCCAGCCTGGTTAATATTGTGCTGGATTTATTCTTTGTCTGCGTATGCAAGCTGGATGTTACCGGTGTAGCGATTGCTACAGTGTTGGCTAACGCGGTTTCTGCTTTGATTCTGCTTCGCTTATTGCTGAAAACAGATTCTATAATTAAGTTGGAATGGAGTAAGCTGCACCTTGATATGCCTACGCTGAAAGAAATTGTAAGCATCGGCTTGCCTGCAGGCATCCAAGGCGCAGTTTTCAGCTTGGCGAATGTTGTTATTCAGGGGGCTATCAACAGCCTGGGAACAGAGGTCATTGCAGCCTCTAGTGCTTCACTGATTCTGGAGATGGTAGCGTTCAGTATCTTCAGCTCCTTTACACAGGCGTGCACAACCTTTGTCGGGCAGAATTATGGCGCCAGACAGATGGCCCGCTGCCGTGAGATTTTACGCTTATGCCTGCTGGAGGATGTTATCTGTACAGGCTTTTGTATGCTTATCGTATTTCTCTTCGGAGACAGGCTTATTGCGCTCATCAATGATGACAGCGAGGTTATCAGGCTTGGTTATATCAGGGCTTCTATTGTATTCTGTGCCTACATTTTCAGCCTTTCGTATGATGTTATGTCCGGTTATCTGCGTGGCTTCGGCATATCGTTTTTACCGTCACTGCTTACGATTTTAGGTGTCTGCGGTGTACGCTTCTTGTGGGTTGCCTTTGTTTTCCCGGTGTATCATGATTTCCGTACCTTAATGTATGTTTATCCTGTAAGCATGGGTGTGACCGCTGTGCTGATTTTTGCTGCGCTGATGTGGTGCAGACCGTCTAAAAGATTTGCATAAATAATTTAAGGCGCAATTTTTGCTGTAAAATACTGTTGTAAGTGAATATATTGCTGATAAAAAGGAAATACTGCTCATTGTAATATGCCGGTACGCAAATGTGCAGGCTTTTTTGTGCGCTAATGCTAACTTTATTGTTTATCCGGTTGGAATTTCAGTATATTTTTGTTATAATGAGTAAAGAGGATTCAAAGGAGGAAGGGCCATGAAAATAGAATTTACAAAAATGCATGGTGCTGGTAATGATTATGTCTATGTAGACTGCACCAAGGAGATGCTGCCGAACCCGGGCGCTATTTCCGAATATGTAAGTCATAGACGCTTTGGTATTGGCAGTGACGGTCTTATCTGCGTTTGCAAATCTGACGTTGCTGATTTCAAAATGCGTATGTTCAACGCTGACCGCAGCGAAGGCAAGATGTGCGGTAACGGCGTGCGCTGCGTAGCTAAATTTGTGCATGACAAAGGTCTGACCGATAAAACTACTATTACGCTGGAAACACTTTCCGGTGTAAAGGAAATTGAAATGGTTGTCGAAAACGGTGAGGTTGTAGGTGCGAAGGTAGATATGGGCAAGCCTGTTTTCCGTGCTACCGAAATTCCGATGAACTGCGATCATTATATTTTCGTTGACCAGGCAATTGTTCTGAATGATAATCATGATGATGTAACCAAAGAAAAAGTTTTCTATAACGGTACAGCAATTTCTATGGGCAATCCGCATTTTGTTACCTTTGTGGATGATGTGGACAGCCTGAACCTGGAGGAGCTGGGACCGCAATTTGAACATCATAAGCTGTTCCCGGAAGGCGTGAATACTGAGTTTGTACAGGTTCTGGACAAGAACACTGTTAAGTTCCGCGTATGGGAGCGTGGCAGCGGCGAAACCTGGGCTTGCGGCACTGGTGCGAGCGCTGTTACCGTAGCTTGCATTATGCTGAATAAAGCGGGCAAGAAGGGCGAACCGCTCAATGTACATTGCAAGGGCGGCCTGCTCAAGGTTACGCATGAGCTGAATGATCATGTTACCTTGGAGGGTAACGCAGTCGCAGTATTTGACGGCGTAATTGATATTCCTGAGAGTGTTATTAACGAGTAAACAAATTGCTTGAATTACTGGCTGCAGGTATCGCAATGCTTGCAGCTAGTAATTTTTCAGGCGTTTGCTATAAATTTAAAATGATTTTAATAATGGGGGTTTTTCAATGGCATTTGTAAACGAAAACTATTGTAACTTAAAAGAAAGCTTTCTTTTTGCTGATATCGCGCACAAGGTAAGCGCTTATGCTGAGGCACATCCGGACAAAAAGATTATCCGCCTGGGTATTGGTGACGTTACCCTGCCGCTGGCAAAATGTGTTGTTGATGCAATGGCGAAAGCTGTAGCAGAAATGGGCGTACAGGAAACTTTCCGTGGCTATGGTCCTGAGCAGGGCTATGATTTTCTGCATGCGGCACTGGTAAAATATTATGCTTCCTTCGGTGTTACCCTGGAAAGCGATGAAATTTTCATCAGCGACGGTGCAAAGAGTGATTGCGCTAATATCACCGATATTTTCAGCAATGCAAACACTATCCTGATTCCTGATCCGGTATACCCTGTATATCTGGATACCAACATTATGTGCGGCCGTAACATTATTTATATGGAAGGCAAGCCGGAAAATGATTTCCTGCCGATGCCGGACGAAAATGTAAAGGCTGACGTAATTTATCTGTGCTCTCCGAACAACCCGACCGGCTCTGCTTATACCAAAGAGCAGTTGGAAGAATGGGTTGCTTATGCACTGAAAAATGATGCTGTTATTCTGTACGATGCTGCTTATGAAGCATATGTAACCGATCCGGCAATTCCGCGCAGCATTTTCGTTATCGAGGATGCTAAAAAATGCGCTATTGAGCTGTGCTCTCTGTCCAAGACTGCCGGCTTTACCGGTACCCGTTGCGGTTATACCGTTGTTCCTCATGCACTGGTTCGTAAAACCGAAAGCGGCAAGGAAATGGAACTGAACAAAATGTGGCTGCGTCGCCAGACCACTAAGTTCAATGGTGTTCCTTACATTATCCAACGCGGTGCAGAGGCTGTGTTTAGCGAAGAAGGCATTAAACAATGCCGCGAAAGCATTGCTTACTATCAGGAAAATGCACGTATTATCATGGAAGGCTTTGATAAGGTTGGCATTAAATATTATGGCGGCGTACATTCTCCGTACATCTGGCTGCAATGCCCGAACGGCATGAGCTCCTGGGAATTCTTTGACTTCCTGCTGGAAAAACTGCAGGTTGTAGGTACTCCTGGCGCAGGCTTCGGCAAAATGGGCGAAGGCTTCTTCCGCCTGACTGCTTTCGGCAGCCGTGAAAATACCATCGAAGCTATGGAACGTATTATTAACGGACTGAAAAAATAAGCTTAAGTATTTCAAGCCGTACTGTGTCTTGAGGGAGATAGTACGGCTTTCATGTACAAGGCTTATGTATACATTATATCTTTGCTGTAAAGCTTGCTTTTTTGACAGCAATATAGTAAAGTATTACATAGTTTAATAGATAATTTCACAATGAAAGGTGTGTTTTTGATGAACTTGAAGAAATTTTTAAAAGCTGCTCTGTGCGGCGCTATGGTTGTTGCAATGGCTGTTACCGCAGGCTGTGGCGGTGGCGATAAAAAAGCTGACAGCGGAAAAAAGGTATTGAAGGTTGGTATGGAATGTGCATACGCTCCGTACAACTGGTCCCAACCGTCTGCTGACGGCGGCGCTGTTAAAATCGCCGGCTCTAACGAATATGCTTACGGTTATGACGTTATGATTGCTAAGAAATTAGCTGATTCTATGGGCGCTGACCTGGAAATCCACAAAATCGAATGGGATGGCCTTGCTCCTGCAGTAGTAAGCGGCAAGATTGATGCTGCTATCGCCGGCATGTCCATTACCTCCAAACGTAAAGAGTCTGTTGACTTTACCAAACCTTACTACTATGCAACTGTAGTAGCACTGGTTAAAAAGGATTCTCCGCAAGCTCAGGCTAAGAGCGTTGCCGACCTCAAAGGCTCTGTTGCTACTTCTCAGCTGAATACCATCTGGTATGACCAGATTGACCAGGTTCCGGACGTTAAAAAGCTGCCTGCTATCGACAACGTTCCCGGCATGATTGTTGCGCTGAAATCCGGCAAATGCAACCTGATTGTAACCGATATCCCGACTGCTAAGGCTGCTGCTTTTGCTAACCCTGATCTGACCATGGTAACCTTCCCTGAAGACAAAGGCTTCAAAACCTCCAAAGAGGATGTTGAAATCGGCATTGCTATTAAAAAAGGCAACAAGGAACTGGCAGACGCTATGAACAAGGTTCTGAGCGGTATGACCGAGGCTGACTTCAACAAAATTATGGATGAAGCTATTAAGAAACAGCCTTTGGCAAAATAAGCTGTATAGGAATGGAATAGCTGCGTTGCAATAACGAGTTACGCCATTTGCAAGGGGCGGCGCTTGTCGCCTCTTTTTGTATTAAATTAAGGTGGTGTATGTAATGCCGGAAACATTTTTTGGCTGGGTAGTTTACCTGCTGCAGCAATATGGCTCTGTCCTGCTGAAGGGCGCGGTCGTTACTCTGCTGCTGGCAGTAGTAGGCACATTTATCGGTTGTATTATCGGCCTTATTGTCGGTGTTATCCAAACAATTCCTTTGGAGGATAATGACAGCAAGGTTAAGAGAACTTTGGTGCGCTGTTTGCAGCGCTTGTTAGACGCTTACGTAGAGGTGTTCCGCGGTACACCTATGATTGTACAGGCTATGGTTGTTTATTACGGTGCAATGAGTCTGTTTGATATCGATATGTCACCGCTGTTTGCCGGCTTTTTGGTTGTTTCTATCAATACCGGTGCATACATGGCAGAAACTGTGCGTGGCGGTATTGAATCTGTTGACTCGGGACAAAAGGAAGCAGCAATTGCTATCGGTATGGACCATATCCAGACCATGCGCTGCGTTATTCTGCCGCAGGCTCTGCGCAACGTTATGCCGCAGCTGGGCAACAACCTGATTATCAATATTAAGGATACTTCTGTATTGAACGTTATCTCCGTAACAGAGCTGTATTTTGCTTCCAAGTCTGCTGCAGGCGTGTACTACAAATACTTTGAAATTTTCTTCATTACCTGCGTAATTTACTTTATTATGACCTTTACCGCTTCCCGCCTGCTGCGCTGGTTGGAAAGCAAGATGGATGGCCCTAAGGATTATCAGCTGGTTACCTATGACCCGATGATGGATCCCTGCGGTGATATTCCTCTGCCTACTAAGAAGCCGAAAGGACGGTACTAAGCTATGGAAAAGGAACTTTTGCTATCAGTCCATGATTTAAAGAAAAGCTTTGGCGAGCGTGAAATTTTAAAGGGCATCAGCTTTGATGTACGTCGCGGTGATGTTGTCTGCATCATCGGCCCTTCCGGCAGCGGCAAGTCTACGCTCATCCGCTGCGTGAACTATTTGGAGCATCCGACTGCCGGTACTATTGATTACCGTGGTACGGATGTAAATGAAGCTTTCAAAAAGCTCACTATGTATCGTACTAAGGTAGGCATGGTGTTCCAATCCTTTAACCTGTTTAACAATATGACCGTTCTGGAAAACTGCATGGTCGGTCAGGTTAAGGTCCTTGGCAAAAGCAAAGAAGAAGCACGTACTACTGCGCTGAAATATCTGAAGCATGTTGGTATGGACACTTATGTAAATGCGAAACCGCATCAGCTGAGCGGCGGTCAAAAGCAGCGTGTGGCAATCGCACGTGCGCTGGCGCTGGAGCCGGAGGTTCTTTTGATGGACGAGCCGACAAGCGCATTGGACCCGGAAATGGTTGGCGAGGTTCTGCGCGTTATCCGCGACCTGGCTAAGGAAGGCCTGACGATGGTTATCGTAACGCATGAGATGGCTTTTGCCCGTGACGTTTCTAACCGTGTTATCTTTATCGACCAAGGCGTAATTGCTGAGGAAGGCGAGCCGCAGGAGCTGTTTACGCATCCGAAGAATAAACGTACCCAGGATTTCTTAAGCAGATTTGCTAACGCTTAAGCTAATTTTATAACGTAGCTTTGCTCTCTGCTTCAAGGTATACCTTGAAGCAGGGAGCTTTTGTTTTGCGATGAGCTTTTATCATAACTGAGAGATGCGAGAAGAAATTATAAGTCAACGCAGGAATTTTGTTTATTGCTGTAGAAGTTCTATTAAGGCGAGGAATATCTCTGCTTAGAAAGAGTTAAAGGTAGTGATAAAAATGATGAAGGTTTTGCGAAGTGTTTTGCTTTGCGCTTTACTGTTGACTACTCATACAGCATTTGCCGCTAAGGGCACTCTGTTATATATACCCATGGACAACAGACCGGTGTGCCTTGATTACACAGTGCAGACGATGCAGTCTGCAGGCTGGGATGTACAGCTACCGCCGGCCGAATATATTGCCGGTGCTCAGTCAGCAGGGCAGCCGGAAAAGCTTTTTAACTGGCTGGAGACTAAGGCCGGTGAATCGGTAGCCATTGTTGCTTCCTCCGATGCTTTGCTTTATGGCGGCCTGGTAGCATCGCGCACACATGAAATTTCGCCGGAGCTTCTGCAGCAGCGTGTCGAACGCTTGGTAGAGCTGAAAAAGCAGCATGGTGGGCAGAAGGTTTGTGTTTTTACCACTATTATGCGTTCGCCTAAGGCCAGCAGTGCGCCGACAGAGCCTGCATATTATAAGGAATGGGGCTCTAAGATTTTCCGTTTGGGAGAGCTGGAGGACAAGCTGGAGCTTAAGCAGATTAAGCGTAAAGAGGTCAAGGAGCTGGCGGAACTGCGCAGCAGCATTCCCCGGGAAATACTGACTGATATGTTTACACGCCGCAACAACAATATCCGCGCCACAGAGCTTTTGTTGCATGGTGTGGAAAGCGGCGATTTTGACTATATGCTTATCGGACGTGATGATACTGCAGCCTATTCTCAGGCACATAGGGAAGCACGCGAGATGGATATTCTGGTAAATGAGCTGCCGAAGGAGAAAATCCGTTTCTTCGCCGGCGCAGATCAGCTTGGCCTGCTGCTTTTGAGCCGTGCTGCCAACCGTCTGCAGTATGAGCTGCCTTTGGTAAATGTAACCTATGCTGCCGGTAAGGGCGGTAAAACTGTGCCTACCTACGAGGATGATACTGTAGCTGTGAGCGCTAAGCAGCATATCTACGCTGCCGGTGCCTTCCCGGTATATTCGCGCAAAAATGCGGATTTGGTTTTGGCTGTCAACACTCCTGCCGATGGTGTGACGCATGAGGCGTCTGATGTAAGCAACAGCTACAAGGCATTGCCTGCTACCGTAAATTTCGTTAATAAGGTTGAACGCATTCTTAAGCATAATCATCCTGTGACTGTGGCAGACATCCGTTTTGGCAATGGTGCGGACAATGCTTTGGTCAAGACCTTGTTTGACAAACAGTTGGCATATCGTCTGGCATCCTACGGCGGTTGGAATACCGCAGGCAACAGCCTGGGCTTTGCTCTGGCGCAGGGACTGCTGTATAAGCAGCTGCCGCCGGAAGCAAGAGAAAATCTGCTTAATGTGCGTTATCTTGATGATTGGGCTTATCAGGCGAATGTGCGCATGCAAACCTACCAGCAGCTTATCTGGCCTAACTATTGGCCCAACAGCGGACTGAATGAGGAGCAGCGTACTGCGGCGGAAGAGTTTATTACCCGGGAAATCAACAAGGTAAGCAAGCCGTATATGGGCAATACTGCCGAAGAATATAAATTTACGCTGCCGTGGAGCAGAATGTTTGAAGTAAAGGTGGAGCGATAAAATGTCGATGAAGTATACGCTTCGCTTTGCGAAGCCTGACGATGCCGAAAAGCTGCTGGAAATTTACGCGCCCTTTGTCATCAGCAGCGAAAGGACGCTCAGTGATGTATCATTTGAATATGAGGTACCGTCGGTAGAAGAATTTACAGAGCGAATCAAAAATATTTCTGCGCACTATCCTTATATAGTTTGTGAGCATGATGACAGACTGTTGGGTTATGTTTATGCCCATCCTTATATGCAGCGTGCTGCCTATCAGTGGGGTGCCGCGGTAACGATTTATCTGGCACCTGAGGGTCAGGGACACGGATTGGGCAAGGTGATGTACACGGCGCTGGAAGCTTTACTGCGCCTGCAGGGAATAGTTGTGACCTATGCCTGCATTACTGCCAGCAATGAGCACAGTGTCAAAATGCATGAGGCGTGTGGCTATAAAATTATTGCTACCTTCAATAATACAGGCTTCAAGCACGGCCATTGGCTGGACATGGTGTTGATGGAGAAGGTTATTGCCGAACATCCCAAGCAGCCTGAGCTGATCAAGAAGATAGGCGAGCTGCCGCCGGAAACCGTGACAGCAGTTTTAAAAGAGGCTTCGGCAAGGCTGCAGTAATAGCTTAGCAGAAAGCAGTTTTTGTGTATCAGCGTAACAGTATTTTAAGAAGCTGTTGTAAGATTTTAGCAGAAAAAGAAAAAGCACTGTCAGCTCTATCTGATATAAGAATATCAGTGAGCAGACAGTGCTTTTGTGCTTTTCTCAGTTCTTCCAGGGGATAGCCTTTCGCTCCAACCATTGCAGGAACAGGTTAAAGAGCAGGCCGAGCAAGGATAATACAATAACTCCAGCCATCAAGCGGTCGGTAATCATCAAATCGCCGTAATGCAGGATAAGAGCACCGATGCCGACCTGGGCGGCAATCATCTCTGCTGCTACCAGCAGCAACAGAGATGTGCCGGCAGCAAGGCGCAGGCCTGCGAAAATCATAGGTAAGGCGTTAGGCAGAACAACACTTTTCATCGTTTTCCACCAGCTGGCGTTAAAGCTGACTGCAACCTTGATAAGAAGTGTATCAACATTTTTGACACCGCTGTAGGTGTTCATTGCTACCGGAAAGAAGACGCCGAGCGCAATAATCGTTACCTTCGACAGCTCGCCAATTCCCAGCCAAAGAATAAACAACGGCAGCAAAGCGATTTTAGGGATAGGATAAAGAGCGTTGACAACAGGATTACCGATTTTATCTGCGAGTGCCGAGGTACCGGTAACAAGACCGACTGCAAGGCCGATAAGGCTGCCGATAGCAAAACCGATTAGGATACGGTATATGCTGGCGGCCAGACTAACGCCGATTTCGCCGTCAGCAAGCATGGTAAGCAGGGCGCTGATAATCTGGCTCGGTGCCGGCAAAAACAGAGAAGAAACCAGGCCGCAGCGGCAGATAGCCTCCCAAAAGAGCAGCAGGATGATGATGGAAGCAACGCTTACCCAATGCGGATAGGTCTTTTGCCAATGCGTCATACGGTTGCGTACGATATATTCGCTAGTTGCGCTCGCAGCAGTTTTCTTTTCAGGCATTGTCTTCCACCTCCATTAAGGCAGCACGCGCATCCTTGCTGATATGCTCCCAGATGATACGGACAAATTCCGCAATTTCGTCTGTGTGCTCCGTATTAGCACGGTCGGCACGCGGAATGGTAATCTGCAGTATTTTGCTGACCTTTCCGGGGCGACGCGAAAGCAGTACAACTCTGTCAGCAAGCATTACTGCCTCCTGAATATTATGTGTAACATATAGCGTGGTCAGACGCGTCTTTTCCCACAGCGTTACCAGTTCCTCCTGCATGATGGTGCGTGTTTGCGCATCCAAGGCAGAAAACGGCTCATCCATCAACAGCAGGTCAGGTTCGATAGCTAAAGCACGGGCAATGCCAACGCGCTGACGCATACCGCCGCTTAATTGGTGCGGGAAGGATTTTTCAAAGCCCTTTAAGCCTACAAGCTCAATGTAATGCTTAATGCGTGCTTCCTTTTCATCTGCTTGCATGCCTGCTGTTTCCAAACCGAAGGCAATATTATCATGCACATTACGCCAGGGGAAGAGGCCTGTTTCCTGAAAGACGATGCTCATACGAGGCTCATAGCCTGCGGCGACATCAGTAAATTTTACGTTACCGCTTGTGGGTTCCAAAAGACCGGCAGTTATATTTAGCAAGGTTGATTTACCACAGCCGGACGGTCCTACTAATGCTACAAATTCTTCCTTATTAATGCTGAGGTTAATATCCTGCAAAACAGGAAGCAGCTTACCGCTGGTGGTGGTGAAATCCTTGCAGATATTTGCGATTTCTAATTTCATTTTCTACCATCCTCCAAAAAGACTGGCGCTAATATATCAGTAGCAGCGTTTTGGTGCTAAAGCATCGTCAACGCATTTTGCAGCTGTTACATTTACGCCAGTCTTGCTTTAATACAATAGTTTATTTCTTCATTGCTTCATCCAGAAAGCTGGTGTTGGCAACATCCTTCGCATCCAGTGTGCCGGAAATCATCTTGTTGTCGGTGTACCATTTAATCTGGGTTGCGATATCGCTGACGAGCAGCTTGCCGTCCTTATCAATATAGGGCAGGCCGGCTTTAATGTCTTCAGCCGGAGCCTTAACGTATTTGGCTACAATATTAACAACCTCTTCCAGCTTTTTGGCATCCTTCTTTTCTACTGCTGCTTCGTAGTAATAGTTGCAGGCCTTGTTGTAAGCACGCATGAAGCGTACAGCCGCATCCTTATTCTTCATAAAGTCAGGTGAGTAGAAAATAGCAGAGGTCTGGTAAGGAATAACGTCACCAACCTGTACAACTAACTTGCCGTAGCCTGCTTTTTGCACCTTGGTGATGTTGGGCTCGTTTAAGATACAGCCGTCAATCTGCTTGCTTTCCAAAGCAGCCATAACAGCACTGAGCTTGCTCAGGGGAACAATTTCCACATCATTGAGGCTCATGCCTTGGGTTTCCAGCATTCTGCCAAGCATATAATGGAAGGTAGAGCCCTTTTGCGTAATACCGATACGCTTGCCCTTCAAATCCTTCAGGCTTTTTACGCCGGCGTTGTAGTTGTCGGTGGTCACAAGCAGTGCAGAAGAGGAATAGCCTTTTTGTTCACGTCCTTTATCCGCAACAATGCCAAGCTTTTGTCCGTTGGCTGCCATGTTATAGAGGCTGGCCGTAATGCCGGTAGCGCCGACATCAACCTTAGAGGAAGCAGTGGATACGGCAATCGGATGAGCGGCATCAAACCATTGTGGTTCGATTTCAATACCTTCTTCAGCAAAGAAGCCCTTATCCATAGCGATAAATAAAGGAGCGCTGCTTGTCAGGCGCAGCATGCCAAGGCTTACCTTAGTCTTTTCTTTTGGTGTGTCTTTTTTTGAATCGTTACCGCCACAGCCTGCAGCTAATACTAATAGGCAAAGGCTGAGCAGAAGAGCAACAATTTTCTTCATTAATAAATCCTTCCCTTCTCCCAAAAAATCATAAAATACCGCTTTTATTCTACACTATTTAACAATAAAAAGCAGTAATATTAATGAAAAAATCATTTTGAGAAATAAGAAAAAGCCTTTTTGTACGAAATGCAACAGAATTTGACGATGTTTGTGGTACCTTTATGTAAAAAATCTGTGTTTTAACAGCTACTTATAACAAAAAAATGCTATAATATAATAGTACGTTTGAAGAAAGGACGTGAAGACGTGAAGATAAAATGGATGGTGCAAGGCCTGGCCTGCAGCAGCGTACTTTTCTGCAGCACTATGGCCGCTGCTGCAGACACACTGCTGGCGCAGGTGCCGCTGCAGCTGACAGCAGAGCAGACTGTTACTGCCGAGCTTTGGGGTGACAGGCTGTCTAACGGCTACGCCAATGATCTGCTTGTTATGATTAAGGATAAGGACAAGAAGCTTTTGACGGCTCATGCACCTTCTATTAAGGGAGGATATAATTGCCAACTGCAGCCTATTAAGCTGTGGGCGGGCAAAAGCGCCAGACAGCAGCTGCTGGTGAGTGCTGCTCAAGGAGATTGGCATGCGCCAAGTGAATACCGTGTACTTTCCTTTGCCAATAAGAAAAATGTGCGTGAGGTCTTTGGAGCTGCCGAAAGCATGGGACTGGTAACGCAAGCCTTTGCCAAGGACGGCAAAATGCATGTATCCTTAATTGACGGGAACAAATCTGATTTAACCCCGGCAGCAGGCTGCGTGGTCGAAGACGGCAAGCTGGAGTATGGCGGCTTGCATTCTCTCGTAGCACACGATGTAGATAATGACGGCGCAGATGAATTGTTTGGCTGTCAACAGCTGCTGCAGAAAAAGCAGACTCTGGCAGATGTGGGCGCTATCTGGAAGCAGGACAAGAAGACTAAGGAATGGAAACAGTTTGCACTGACCATTATGACGCTTGTGCCTACGCCTAAGGATAATACCGTAAATGACGGCAAGGATTTTTCTGCAGGAACATTGTTGGTACGCAAAATGGTAGTTCCCGGCGGTGAAGCAACCTTCCCGGTTTTTGCCGGCAAGGATGTAGAGCTGCAAAATAAAATGAATAAGCTGCTGCAGGATGAGTGCAAAGATTATCTGGAGCATTTTTACAAGGGTGAGGCAGATATGGCATTTAAGGTGATGCGTGCTGACGAGCAGATTCTGAGCGTGCAGCTGATTAGCGGTAAAAACAGCTTTATCCACCATCAGCTGAACGTAAATCCAAAGACTGCCGAAAAAATCAGACTGGATGAAGTGCTTAATGTCAAGGATAAGGATTTGCTGCCGCTGCTTAATCTGCTGAATACCAATAAAAAGGTTGTATATAAGGACAGACTGCCGGATGAATGGTATATTGAAGGAGATAATCTGTTTTTGATGCAGCGTATTGATGGCGTAGACCAGGTATCGGGTTTTGCCATGGGCAATCTGCATAAATTTTTGCTGAAAAAAGAACTGTTAAACAGCAAAAGCTGACTGACCAGTCAGTAAAATTTGTGAGAAGAAGATAATTGAAGAAAATGCAAGGAAAAACGGCAAAAACAGTTTAAATGCCGTTTGCTTTTCTGAAAAATGTCTATTATAATGGTAGTATTCTGAAACTGGAACAGGCATATTTTCAGGTAAAGGTGTAACAGCCTTATTGGTTATTATATATATTGAGTAGTTTCAGAGTGAAGGTGAAGGAGGTTTTTTTATGTTAAGTTTTATTCGCTCCGGCCGTGCGAGAAAAGCAATGGCTGCGGCGCTGGCGGCAACCTTTGTACTGAGCGTTGCAGGCTGTGGTCAAAAACAGCAGCAGGGCGGCAATAAGGCAGCTTTGGTTAAAACCATGAAGGTTATTAAGCGTGACACCCCTCTGGTATATGATTATACAGGCTTTGTACAGGCTCAGCAGGAAATGGAGCTGAAGGCTCAGGTAAGCGGTCAGATTACAGCCAAGTATTTCAAGGGCGGTGACAATGTAAGTGCAGGCCAGACCTTGTATGCTATTGACCAGCGTACTTATCAGGCCAACGTGCTTAACGCGCAGGCAGGCCTGGCTAATGCCCGTGCGGCTTTGGCTAACGCAGCTCTGAATGCAGAGCGTTACAGCACTCTGTATGCACAGAATGCAATTTCCAAGCAGGTTCTGGATAACGCTATTATGCAGCGTGACCAGGCACAGGCTTCTGTAAATGCGCAGGAAGCAATTCTGGAAAATGCGCAGATTAACATGACCGATACCAGCGTTTCCGCTCCGTTCAGCGGACGCATTGATACTACCGCGCTGGAGGTTGGTAACTATGTAACCGCAGGTCAGACTACTCTGGCCAAAATCAGCAATACTGACCCGGTATTTGTACAGTTCAGCATTGCTGAGCCGGAATATCTGAAGCTTTCCAGTGCTCATGATAACAGCGGCGCTGCTTCTCTTGACAACCTGACTGTTGTTTTGAGCGATGGCAGTACCTATGATTTGAAAGGCACTGTTGCAGAGGTTAACCGCGGTATCAACGATAACACCGGTACCATGACAGTTAAGGCTTTGTTCAGAAATCCTGCACATCGTCTGTTGCCCGGCATGTTTGCTCACGTACAGGCAACCGCAGGCACCAAAAAAGATGCTCTCTTGATTCCTATGCGTGCAGTTGTTGAATTGATGTACAAGAAATTTGTTTATGTTGTTGGCAGCGATAACAAGGTTACCATGAAGGAAGTAACTCTTGGTCCTTCCGTTGGCCGTTTCTATATGGTTGAAAGCGGTCTGACCGGCGATGAGACAATCGTAGTTGAAGGCACCGGTAAGATCAGACAGGGTGCTCAGGTTAACCCGCAGCCGATGACTGAGGCTGATCTGGATACTACTGTTGACAACAGTGCTACTGCCGGCAAGAAGCAATAAGGAGGTTGGCTAGATGGCTCGTTTCTTTATTGATCGCCCGGTATTTGCGATAGTACTGGCGATTATTATTACCTTATTGGGTGCGATTGCCGGCTTTAGCCTGCCTATCGCCCAATATCCTAACATTACCAAACCGCGTATCAGCGTAAACACCAACTATGTCGGTGCAAGTGCCGATATCGTTGAAAAGGCTGTAGCACAGACCATTGAGCAGAAGGTCAGCGGCGTAGAAAATATGCTGAACATGTCCTCTGTAAGTACCTCCAGTGGTGAATACAAGCTCAATGTTGAATTCAACCTGGAGAAAAACGCAGATATCGCTTCTGTAGAGGTGCAGAACCGTGTATCTCAGGCAACCAGCTCTCTGCCGAGCGAGGTTTCTGGCTACGGTGTAACCACTGCTAAGGAATCTGCCGAGACCATTATGTATTTTGGTCTTTATTCTCCGAAAAATACTTATGATGCTATGTTCTTAAGAACATATGCGGATGCAAACTTCCTTGATGCAGTAAAGCGTGTTAAGGGCGTATCTACAGTTGGCGAATATGGTCCGGAATATGCAGTCCGCATCTGGCTGAATCCTGAAAAAATGGCACAGCTGGGCGTAACCGTAACCGATGTTTCCAACGCTATCAAAACGCAAAACATTCAGGCAGCGGTTGGTTCTATCGGTAACCGTCCTACCGTTGACAAGCAGGAGCGTACCTATTCTGCAAGTGCTCAAGGTCGTCTGAATACGCCAGAGGAATTCGGTAACGTAATTATCCGTTCCAATAATGGCGATAACCTGAAGCTGAAGGATATCGCAACTATTAAAGAAGGGCCGCGTAATGACCTTATCGTCAGCAAGCTGAACGGCGGTGATTCCGTTGTATTCCCGGTATCCTTGACCTCCGATGCGAATGCTATCGAAACTGTTAAGAATATCCGCGAGGTATTAAAGGACGCAGAAAGCCGTTTCCCGGATGATATGAAGCTGATTGTTATTCAGGATAACACCCAGTTTATTACCGAATCTCTGGAGAAGGTTGCTCATACATTTGTTGAAGCCTTGATTCTGGTTATTCTGGTAGTATTTATGTTCCTTGGCAGCTGGCGTGCAACCTTGATTCCTATTCTGGCTGTACCGGTATCCTTGGTTGGTACCTTTGCTTCCTTTGTAATTTTAGGTTTTACCATCAACACTTTGACTGCCTTTGCGATGATTCTGGCTATCGGCCTTGTTGTCGACGACGCTATCGTTGTAGTAGAAGCGGTTGAACATCATATTCAGGAAAATGGTATGTCTCCTAAGGAGGCAACCTACCGTGCTATGAACGAGGTTTCCGGTCCTGTTGTGGCTATTGCCTTCGTACTGTCTGCGGTATTTATTCCTGTAGCCTTCACCGGCGGTACTGTCGGTGAATTGTACAAGCAGTTTGCGATTACGATTTCTGTATCCATGATGCTTTCTGCTATCGTAGCTTTATCCCTGACTCCTGCACTCTGCTCCTTGATTCTGGTCAAGAAGGAGGAGGCGCCGAAGGGCTTTATCGGCAAGGCTGTAAAAGCATTTGACGATTGGTTTGCAAGAACGCTGGCCAAATACGTTAAAAACGTTGAAGGCTGCATCCGTAAATCTAAACTGATTTTGACCTGTCTTGTTGTTGTTGTTATCTGCATCGGTTTCCTGGCCAAGGCAACGCCGACAGGCTTTGTACCGAACGAGGACCAGGGCATGACTGCTGTATCCATCGCTTTGCCTGAGGGTGCTTCCAGTAACCGTACGCAGCAGATTATGGCAGGCCTTGCACAAAAGATGAGAAAGCTTCCCGGCGTTAAAAACGTTATGGAGGTTAGCGGTATTGATATCCTGTCCATGGGCCAGAAGGCTAACGCCGGCTTGGCCGTAGTTACTATGGAGGACTACAGCAAGCGCAGCAACAGTGTACAGGATGTTATTCCGATGATTTTCGGCATGGGCGCACAGATTCCTGATGCAACCGTTATGGCCTTCCAGCCGCCTTCTCTGCCCGGTGCTTCCAGTACCGGTACTCTGAGCCTTTATCTCATGAACCTTGGCGGTGAGGATGTTAACACTATGGGTGAGCGTGCTAACGAATTTTTGGCTGCTTGCCGCAAGCGTCCGGAAATCGGCATGCTGTACACTACTCTGAATACCAATACTCCTATGTATCAGTTTGAGGTTGACCGTGAAAAGGCACAATCCCTGAACGTGCCTGTATCTACTGTTTATTCCGCATTGCAGGCGTTCTTAGGCGGTAACGAAATCAACGATATCAATAACTTCGGCCGTACTTGGAAGGTTGTTATGCAGGCTGATGAAAAATATCGTACCGGTGTAGAGGATATGCGTTACTTCTTTGTACGCAGCAATGACGGCAAGTCTATTCCGCTGAATACACTTGTAAAGCCTATGCCTAAGAACAGCTCTGTTGTTATGACACGCTTTAACGGTGCCAGTGCGATTAAGATTTCCGGCGACCCTGCCAGCGGTTATTCCTCCGGTCAGGCTATGGCTGCTATTGAAGAGGTTGCTAAGCAGGTTCTGCCTAATACCTACACTTACGAATGGACCGGTCAGAGCCTTGATGAGATTGAAGCCGGCAGCCGTTCCACTCAGATTTTCATTATCTCCCTGATTTTCGTATTCCTTTGTCTGGCAGCTCTGTATGAAAGCTGGACTATTCCTCTGGCTGTACTGCTGTCCGTACCTTCCGCAGTTTTCGGCTGCTTCCTGGTACAGTATGCACGCGGCCTGCAGAATGACGTTTATATGCAGATCGGTCTGATTACGCTGATTGGTCTGGCAGCAAAGAACGCTATTCTGATTGTCGAATATGCGAAGATGAATATGGAGCAGGGCATGGATGTTGTACATGCGGCTGTTGAGGCTGCTCATGTCCGTCTGCGTCCTATCCTGATGACATCCTTCGCCTTCATCTTAGGCTGTCTGCCTCTGGCTATTGCTACCGGCCCGGGTGCCGGTGCGCGTGTATCCATGGGTAACGCCGTAGTTGGTGGTATGACCATCGCTACTCTCTTTGGTATCTTCCTGATTCCTGTACTCTTTGTAGTTGTTGAACGCTTCTTCAGCCGCAAAAAGAAGGGGACTCCCGAAGACAATGTAACCGAACAGCTGTAATGCTGCTAAAAAACGCCGCTCAAACGAGCGGCGTTTTTAATTTTCGATAGCTGGTGTTAGGCAGTAAAATGCATAGTTTTAATTTTATACATAAATAATAGCATAGAAATTAATGGTTATTCTGATTTAAAAAGCAAGCTCAAAGAGCTTGCTTTTTAAAGTTACATAAGTAAACTAATCCTTTTCAATAACAAAAATGCTTTTTAAATTTTAATAATAATAACAAATTTAAAACGAATATAATCTGTAAGTAAACTAAGACCGTCCGATTATTATGTGTGACATAAGCAACGGAATAACAGCAGAATTATTTTTATACTTAATTCAGCAAGGCAAAAAGGGGTGTTTGAAGTCAAATATCCGGAAGCATATTGCGGTAAATATTATATTTAAATTTATTTGGAAGGGGTGATTTATATGGGTTCCGTAACAACTAATCCGTGGCTGATTTCTATTATCAACATGACAATCGTTTTTGGTGTGCTCAGTGCTTTAGGTGTACTTATGAGTATGATTCAGTTGGTTGACCCTACTAGAAATAAGCATTGAAGCAAATGATGCACTTTTTCCTTGTCTGATCTATTAAAAAATGCACTTATTTTCCCGATATGGGCCAAGAGGAGGATTATTCTATGTTTGAGGCATTTATCGTCGCTTTGGCTTCTGTTTGGGCAGACTCAGGTTTTTCTGCTCTGACAAGTGGCAACGTAATTATGATTGGCGTTGGTTTGGTTCTGCTTTATATGGCTATAGGCAAAGGTTTCGAGCCTTTGCTGTTGTCACCAATTGCCTTTGGCTGTATCCTGGCTAACATTCCTAAAAACGGTTTCGAACAGCCGGGTGTTATGTCCGTTATTATGTACGGTATTCACCATGAAGTATTCCCGCCGTTGATTTTCCTGGGCGTTGGCGCAATGACCGACTTCGGTCCGCTGATTGCCAATCCTAAGACCTTGCTTTTAGGTGCTGCTGCTCAGATTGGCGTATTTGTATCTTTGATGGGCGCTATGGCTTTGGGCTTTACTGTACAGGAAGCATCCGCTATCGGTATTATCGGCGGTGCTGACGGCCCGACAGCTATTTATCTGGCAGCTAAAATGGCTCCGCATCTTTTGGGTGCTATTGCCGTTGCAGCTTATTCCTACATGTCCCTGGTACCGCTGATTCAGCCGCCTGTAATGAAGCTGTTTACTACCGAAAGAGAACGTAAGATTGTTATGGAGCAGCTGCGTCCGGTAAGTAAATTTGAAAAGGTCGTTTTCCCGATTATGTGCACCATCGTTATTTCTCTGCTGCTGCCGCCGGTAACAGCTTTGATTGGTATGCTGATGCTTGGTAACCTGTTCAAAGAAGCAGGCTGCCTGGATCGTCTGTCCGATACTGCACAAAATGCTTTGATGAACACTGTAACCATCATGCTGGCTACCGGTACCGGTCTTACCATGAGTGCCGAAGCCTTCCTGAACTATCAGACTATCCTGATTATCTGCTTAGGTTTGGTTGCTTTTGCTGCAGGCACCTGGGGCGGTGTAGTATTCGGCAAGATTATGTGCATGGTTGATGGCGGCAAGACTAACCCGTTGATTGGTTCCGCCGGTGTATCCGCAGTTCCTATGGCTGCCCGTGTATCTCAGATTGTCGGTCAAAAGGCTAACCCGGCAAACTTCTTATTAATGCATGCTATGGGTCCTAACGTAGCAGGCGTTATCGGTACTGCAGTTGCTGCAGGTACTATGCTGGCTATGATTGGCCCTGTTGCTAAATAAGCAGTTATTGTGATAACTCTCCCTAAAAAAGTAAAGCCCGTCCGGTTTTTACCGGATGGGTTTTGCTTTTTTTTAGCTTTAAATAGACGTGCAGTCATTAGGCTGTGCCTGTTTGAAAGCAAAAAAATAACCAGTTCGCAGCTGGTTATTTTTTATTGCCAAAACTAAATTCGCAGTCGTTTCAGCATTCTCCCAATCTCTCTAAAGACAAATTGAAAACTGAGAGGATATTAAATTGTTGCTTTGCAGTATTTATTTTAGCAAACTCAAAATGACAATCTGTTGCACAGGCAACAAAAACGATTAATGAACTTTTGAAATAGTATAGAAGTTAAAGTGAAATGATTATGTAAATAAAGTAACTGTTTGACGGAAAACAGTGTGGCCTGTGCAACAGAAGATAAAAAAATATAACTTTATACTTATTAAAGTAAGATAAGCATCTTGCTTATAGAACTTAGTTCCCCTTTAATTATCTTAGGAAGAGGTGATAAACAGTGGGTCCTGTAACAACAAATCCATGGCTGATTGCCATAATCAACATGACCATTGTCTTTGGAGTTCTAATCGGATTAGGCATGTTGATGAGTTTAATCCAGGTAGTTGATCCTACCAAGGCTAAATAAGATTTAGCTGTAAAAAAGGTTTCAAAGCAGTGCTGCTGCTTTAAGCAGCTTCATAAGAAGAAATGACATTTTCTGATGTTCTGCTTGCTTCGCCAAGCAGACCACAGGTAGACTAGGGGAGACTGTGGTGATACAGTTAAAATGAAAGTGTTGTAGCATTATTGTGGAGCTTATTTGCACTTATAACATCCCAATTAAGGGAAACAAGGAGGAAAAATTCACATGTTTGAGGCATTTTTTGTTGCTTTGTCTTCTGTATGGGCAGACTCCGGCTTCTCTGCACTGACAGGCGGTCATGTAATCATGATCTGCGTTGGTCTGCTTCTGCTTTATATGGCTATTGCTAAAGGTTTCGAGCCTTTGCTGTTGTCCCCGATCGCATTCGGTTGTATTCTGGCTAATATTCCTAAAAACGGTTTCGAAGAAC
>ENA-OPXC01000839-OPXC01000839.1-human-gut-metagenome-genome-assembly--contig:-NODE-839-length-25180-cov-4.035582_pt1 | contig 25180 bp, 19 predicted proteins | sample MGYA00241512_ERZ502016 | MGnify/ENA primary metagenome ERZ502016 (study PRJEB25962, sample SAMEA2043043) | human gut metagenome | biome: human gut; feature: human-associated habitat; material: faeces...
ACTTGCATGTGTTAAGCCTGTAGCTAGCGTTCATCCTGAGCCAGGATCAAACTCTCCATTCTATAATATAATGTTTTGTTCTTTTCTCTGTTACAATGCTCAAAATGATATCCTTCCTCTATTAAGCAGAATTGACAAGTTCGTTTACCCAAGCACTGACTTCAGCTCTCTCCATAATTCAGAAAAAACCTCTGTCTGCACTTATCTTTCTCTCTTGTACTTCTCTTTTAAAGTTTTATGGAATTTCTTTCAAAGATCACTTTCTTTTTTGCATCCCGGTGAACTCGCTGTTGTTTCGTTCCCGAAAGCGAGTGCAAAATTACACGGTTTATGCGAACTGACCAAATTTTTCGGGAAGAAATTTTTAGAAAATTTTCGGAGGCTAAGCCGAAAATTATGCTATGCGCCTTATTCTCACGGCTTTAAGGCACATAATTTTTTTCACCCGAAAGCGCCTTTCTTGTTCCTACTAAAGGCGGATTGGTGCAGACCCGACGGGACGCAAACGCAAATCTATGCCTTTCATACCGACCAACCAAATTTTTTAACCGGATTTTTACGCGTTTATGCCCTTAAACATAAAAACCATATGAAATATTTGCGGCTAAGGCGGGAAAAGAAGGTGTAAATAAACGGATTGTGTGCTGAAACATCCGGACGAAAAGAACGAAACTAAGGCTCCCGGCTGAACAGGAAGGGACTTTGCCGGAAAAAAGTCCTGACTTTCTGAAAGCAAGTCCGACCTAAAAAAAGAAAAGCCGGACCGGCGGCGAAATTTGGAAAAGCCGTTACATACTTTCAAAAAGAAGCGACACGATAAAGTTTTATGTCGCATTCAACCCGTAACGGCATCCGGATGTTTCATTCATTCCGGATGCCGTTACGGGTTGAATACTATAAGATTCAGTCAATGCGAATGGCTGAGGTAACGTTGTCAATTTGCCGTAAATCGTCACAAATATGCGCAACGTCCGAAGTATCATAAACATATACGTCGATCTGCCCCTCAAAAATACCGTCCTGAGTCTCTATGGTTATTCGTTTAACGGAAATGTTGAGCTGGCGATGTATTACATCTGCTATGGAACAAAGCATGCCCTGCGCATCGATACCCTTGATGTAGATAGTGGTCACAAATTTAATCATGCGGTGCATGTTCCAGTCAACTGCTATAATACGATTGCCGAACTTGCTCTTGTAGGTTTCAGTTTCGCTGCATTTGCGCTTATGTATTTCGAGTTGATTATCGGGAGTGATATATCCCAGCACTTCATCGCCCGGAATAGGATTGCAACACTTTGAAAGGATACAGGACGACAGGTTGTCTTCGTTAAGGACCAAGATTTTTTTACGGTCGATGGAACGTACAAACTTTTCAACATCAGCGGAAACTTCGCGACGTTCGTTCTTATCGTCTTTCAAATCGCTTCCTATAAAGGGAATGTATCTCAACAGACGTCGGGTTGCTGAAAGATGCTCCTTCTTTCCCATCAGACAATTGATGTCGTCTTCATTGAGAATCAAAGATTTTTCTCCCAAAGCCAAGAAGAATTCTTCACGCGACGGGAAGGAATGATATTTCTCGAGTTTTTCGAAGACGGCCGAAGTCGGTTCGATGTCATTCTGCTTAAGGAATGCGGTCAGGATTTGCTCTCCCTGCTTCTGTTTTTCGCGATCGCTCCGCCGCAACAATGCCTGAATCTTAGCCTTTGCCTTGGCTGTATGTGCATAATTAATCCAATCACGCTGCACGTGCACTTCGTTAGAACTAAGCACTTCGACCTGGTCGCCGCTCTTGAGATGATAGCTGATGGGTACGAGCTTATGATTTACCTTTGCCCCAAGGAAGTGGCTTCCCAAAAAGGTATGAATCGAAAAGGCAAAGTCGAGTACCGTTGAATTGGCCGGCATGGTCTTGATTTCCCCTTTGGGAGTAAACACGAGAATTTCAGAGGCAAACAAGTTCAGTTTGATTGCATCAAGAAAGTCAAGTGTATCGGGCTGCGGGTCGTCAAGAATCTCCTTAATGGAATTGAGCCATACGTTCAACTCACTATCGCCATCGTAGCCCGCCTGGTTCTTGTACTTCCAGTGTGCGGCATATCCCTGCTCTGCTACGTCGTCCATGTGGTCTGAACGGATCTGCACTTCAATCCATTGTCCGGTATGGCTCATCAGCGTAACGTGAAGAGCCTGATAACCATTGGCCTTGGGATGATTAAGCCAGTCGCGGAACCGATCGGGATGGGATTTATAGATTTTTGAAAGCGCTACATAGATATTGAAGCACTCATTGATTTCTTCTTCTCTTTTCTTTGGAACAAAAACAATTCGAATCGCAAAAACATCGAACACTTCCTCAAAGGGGATGTGTTTCTTCTGCATTTTGTTCCAAATGGAATAAGGACTCTTGACACGCGCCTTGATGGTATATTTAATCCCCATTTTGTCGAGTTCGGTACAAATGGGAGGAGTAAACTCGTTGAAGATTTTGTCGCGCTCATCCTGAGTTTTGGCCAGTTTTTCCTCAAGTTCCTGATATTCTGCCGGATGCTCGTACTTAAAGCTCAAGTCTTCCAACTCGGTCTTAATGCGATTCAACCCCAACCGATCGGCAATGGGCGCGTAAATATAAAGTGTTTCACCCGAAATCTTATACTGCTTGCTGGGCAACATACTTGAGAGGGTACGCATATTGTGCAGGCGGTCGGCAATTTTGATGAGGATAACGCGTATGTCATCACTCATGGTCAGCAAAAGCTTCTTAAACGTTTCAGCCTGAAGTGAAGCCCTGTCACCAAAGATGCCACCGGCAATTTTGGTAAGTCCTTCTACGATATTGGCCACTTTGGGACCGAAAAGATTACTGATATCCTCGTTGGTATAATCCGTATCTTCTTCAACATCATGCAATAGAGCTGCACAAATAGACGTGGACCCCAGACCAATTTCCTGGCAAACAATCTGCGCCACAGCAATGGGATGCAAAATATAAGGCTCGCCCGAAAGACGGCGCACGCCCTTGTGCGCCTGCTTGGCAAAATTAAAAGCCTTAATAATAATGTCTTTTTTCCCTCGATGCCCTGAAGAAAGATATGTATCCAGCAGCCTCTGAAAAGCCTCGCTTATCATCTGCTCGTCGCGCTGCTCCTGCGGGGTTAAAGTTTTCTTATTTTCTTCCATGGCGAATCCTCCTATAATTTATTAATCCGTCAGGCTATTTAACTCTCAACTTCTTTCCGGCCCGAATGCTTGAGCCCTTGATATTATTCAATTTTTTGAGTTTGCTAACGGTTGTATTGTGTTTTTCTGCAATTTCTGAAAGCGTTTGCCCCTGACGTATGGTAACCATTTTCTTGGCTGATGAGCGACGGGTAGTTTTTTTCCTACTGCGCGTTGATTTGGAAGACGACGAACGTTGCTTGGAAGTTCCTACACGAGGAGCACTTGCCACGTCAACTTCGACCGTATTCCGTTTGGTAAACAGTTCATCTGCCCGATAAGTGTATATGGAATCGCCAGCTTCGAGGAATGCATTAATAGCTTCCTGCGGAAGACAGATAGAACTGAGTCCGGAATTACCGGGTACGACATCCGTCTTATATTGCGGATTCAAGGCCCGTATTTCCTCCTTGTCAAGTTTACAAATTGCCGCTATCTGCTCAAAATGTACGTTGCGATTGACCATAATCGTATCGGTAGTAACGGGCATAGCCGTCAGCATGGGGCAGATATTATGATCGCAATAATAATTCATAATATAGTTGGCAGCAATAAAGGCGGGCACGTAACCACGTGTTTCCATGGGTAAATAGGGATAAATTTTCCAATAGTCACGTGAGCCACCGGCACGTCTGATTGCTTTACTGATAGCATTTGGACCGCAGTTGTAAGCTGCAATCACCAGATTCCAGTCGCCATATATCTTGTAGAGATCACTCAGGTAATGGGCCGCCGCCTCTGTCGATTTGTAAGGATCACGACGTTCGTCCACCAGACTGTTGATATTAAGATCATAACGCCGGGCCGTAGTCAACATAAACTGCCATAAACCCACAGCACCTGCACGACTCACGGCGGTAGGATTAAGAGCGGACTCTATAACCGGCAGATACTTTAATTCAAGGGGAAGATTGTAGCGGTCGAGCGCTTCCTCAAACATGGGAATATAAAGATTGCAGGCTCCCAGCATATACGACACTGATTTGCGCAAGTTGCCGCTATAAAGATCTATAAACTTTTGCACGACTTCATTGTAGGGCATTTCCATAATGGTCGGCAAGCGTTTCAGGCGGGCCATATATACTTCCTTTTCAAAATAAGGATTAACGTCGGGGTTCTGACAGTTCGTATCGGGAATCAGATATCGCTGCGCATTCCACTCCTTAAGCAGGCTGTCGGTTTCATAGGTCATGGCCTCGGGAACCTCAATGGTTTCGTCGCGATTGCTTACGGAATCACGCACGGTAATCTTGTTTTGCGCTGACACGGCAAGCGCGCCGGTCAGTAAAAGAGACAATATCGTTATATATTTGTGCTTCATACGTATGAATAATGGTCTTAAAAGTTTAAATGACATCCGATGCCGTAGGATGACGACGTGCGGCTGGCATTGCTGCTGTTAATGACGGCTGGGCCGATTCGCATCGACAAGTCCCGCGAGATGTCAAATTCAGAAAGATGTGCGTCAACATAAGCGTCAATCACCGACAAAATGTAAACACCGATAAAGCAGAAGGCACTCAAGTCACGATAGCGACGATAGAAGTTCTTCTTGTTCTTGAAAACCGTCTTGAACTGCTCCTCACGTCCGGTAATGTCGTAACCGGGCGGCAACATTTCCATGTAACTTTTGGTATTCGGGTCGGAATCCATAATGTCGAGATAGGCCTGCGAATAGTCCAGATACATCTGTTGGTTCCAGAGCAACGCGTACGTACACCCCAAAAAACCGCCATAGATAATGGGAAGTTTCCAGTATTTCCGATTATAAATCTGTCCGGCTCCCGGAAAAATCAGTGAAAGCCACAATGCCCGCTGCGGGTCGGGCACGAAACGCGGCTTGACGGGACTGGAAGCGGACATGTTTTTCTTCACCGCAGCCACATCGACGGGCGGCGTGGCCAGTACCAGCGAATCGGGCAAAGCTGTCGTGTCCGAACGCGACAGCAGGGTGTCAGGATTCTGCACAACAGCCGGCCGCAACGTATCGGACAAACGATGGCAAGCCGGGTGCGCCATAGCCACCCCCAGGCACGCAAGGCTGAAAAACACGACCAGCAGCATTCTTTTCATGGCCCGTCTGTTTTTTTTCATTCCTTCATTCTGTCAAAGAGACTAATGATTCGTTCCAGTTCCTCTTCTGTGGCAAAGGGTATGGTGATGCGTCCCTTGCCTGCCGGCGAGCAGGTCATCTGAACCTTGGTCTGGAAGAAATCGGAAAGTTTCCCCTTCAGCGCCGTAAATTCCTCGGGCAGGCGCTGTGTTTTTTTGTCGGTCAGCTTACGGCGTCCGCTTTCGATGGTTTCGCCGTTGTTGAGCGCCTTGACCATCTGCTCCACCTGACGCACGGAGTATCCCCGTTCCTGAATTTCGTTGAAGAGCTTCACCTGCAGCGCCGGGCTGTCAAGGCCCAGCAAAGCGCGGGCATGTCCCTGGTCGATGGTTTTGTTGCGCAGGGCCATCTGTACCTGAGCCGGCAGTTTGAGCAGACGCAGGTAGTTGGCAATGGTTGCGCGGTTCTTGCCGATCTTCTCACTCAGGCCGTCCTGTGTCACATGGGCCTGTTCCATGAGATTCTGGTAGGCCAGGGCTATTTCAATGGCGTTCAGGTCCTCGCGCTGGATGTTCTCTACCAGCGCCATCTGCATCATGTGTTCGTCATCGGCCGTACGGATATAAGCCGGAATGGTATTCAAGCCGGCCATCTGCGAAGCCCGCCAGCGGCGCTCGCCCGCAATAATCTGATACGTATCGTTGTCCATCTTACGCAGGGTGATGGGCTGGATAATGCCGATTTCGGCTATTGAATCCGCCAGTTCCTGCATGGCTTCCTCATCAAACTCACGTCGAGGCTGATTGGCATTGGGCACGATTTTTGACAGTTCCACTTCGTTAATGGAAGAGGAACCCGAAGTCTGCACCTCGTCGTCAGAAATAAGTGCGTCCAGCCCGCGTCCCAAAGCCGGGAATTTTCTTCTTACTGCCATAGCCTGTTATATGTTTTTTTATTGGTTTTTCTTGATAATTTCCTTGGCCAGTGCCAAATGGTTCTTGGCTCCGATGGAGTCGGCATCATACAGGATGGCGGGCACGCCGTGACTGGGTGCCTCACTCAGTTTCACGTTACGCTGGATGACGGTTTTGAACACCAGTTCCTGGAAGTGGCGTTTCACCTCGTCGTATATCTGACGGGCCAGGCGCAGACGGCTGTCGTACATGGTCAGCAGGAACCCTTCTATTTCCAGCGCGGGGTTGAGTTTCTTTTTGATGATGCGAATGGTGTTGAGCAGTTTGCTGATACCTTCCAGCGCAAAATATTCACACTGCACGGGAACAATGACCGAATCGGCCGCAGTCAGTGCGTTTACCGTAATCAGTCCCAGCGAAGGCGAGCAGTCAATCAGTATAAAGTCGTACTCGTCCTTCAGGGGCAGCAGCATATTGCGCATGATTTTTTCGCGGTGCTCAAAGTTGAGCATCTCAACCTCTGCCCCCACGAGGTTAATGTGTGAGGGGATAATGTCGAGACCCTCGATATCAGTGGTATAGATGGCTTCGTGCGCATCAATTCCATTAATAAGGCATTCATAAATGGTATTGTCCACGTCCTTGGAGAGGTCGACTCCCAGTCCTGACGTCGCGTTGGCCTGCGGATCGGCATCAACCAACAGAATTTTCTTTTCAAGCGTGGCCAGCGATGCGGCCAGATTCATGGACGTCGTGGTTTTTCCCACGCCACCTTTCTGATTTGCCAATGGTATAATCTTACCCATATTTCTCTTATTATATAATGTATCAGGCTGACAGCCCCGAGCAACCGTATGTCTGCATACGTGTGTCCTTCCGGCTGACAACCGGTCCGCCACGTCTGCCCTCGTGTTCAAGAGCCGGCGGCAGACCTCATCTCAGGCAGAGCCTAAGAATTCATGCTACAAAGATACAACAAAATTGGCAAGAAAATAAAAAACTTTATGCAAATTAAATGCCCGCCGCCCCCGCAAGCTTTTTTTCATACGCCCCGTCACTTCATTACGGCTCGGCGCAAAAACGGAACAGGATGCCGGAAAGTCGGAAAAAGGCCGGATGTGTTTCTGCCTATCCGGCACCTGTTTTTGTCAAAGTGTCCCGCGGCCGGCAAAAGCGGAAAAAAGAAGTGGATACATATCGTTTTATTTTCGTATTTTTGTGCGAAACTTTATGTTATGAACACAAACAAGCCCTACATACTCATATCCAACGACGACGGCTATCAGGCAGGAGGCATCAATTTCCTCATCGAGGCGCTCAAGCCGGTGGCTGACCTGGTGGTCATGGCCCCCGACCGTCCGCGTTCGGGAGCCGGCTGCTCCATCACCTCCACCCGTCCCCTCACGTTCCGCAACCTGCACAGCGAAGAGGGGCTGCAAATTTATGCCTGCACCGGTACGCCCAGCGACTGTGTGAAGCTGGCTCTGGAAAAGGTGGTCAGCCGCACCCCCGACCTGGTGGTGGGAGGCATCAACCACGGCAACAACGCCTCGACCAACGCCTTTTATTCCGGCACCATGGGCGTAGCCTTCGAGGGGGCCCTTCAGGGAGTGCCCTCAATTGCCTTTTCGCTCTGCAACGACAGTCCCGACGCCGACTTCAGCCCGCTGCGCAGCTATCTGGTCGACCTGGTGTTCAAATCAATAGCCATGGGCATGCCGCCCTACACGTGTTTGAACGTCAATTTTCCGGATGCGCCCAAATTTGCCGGCGTACGCGTATGCCGCATGGCCCGCTGCCGCTGGAAGGAAGAATTTACCGAAGGTATCCATCCCCACGGCCAGAAATACTACTGGCTGGCCGGCCACAACGTCAATCTGGAACCTGACGATGAGGACACCGACGACTGGGCACTGCGCCATCAATACGTAGCGGTCACTCCCACACGGGTTGACGTGACCGACTACCATTTTCTGGACATCTGCAAGGCCTGCCTGTAAAGCCTCGTGTTCATGCGGTAGCAGCTCTTTTTTTCATACCGCACGCACAGACACAAAAAAAGTTCAGGCCCATACATGACCCTAACGTTATTGAGCCATTTATGAAATACTTTATCATTGCCGGCGAGGCCAGCGGCGACCTTCACGCCTCCCACCTGATGCGTGCCCTCGCAGACCGCGACCCGCATGCCCGCTTCTATTTTTACGGCGGCGACGAGATGAGCGCAGCAGGCGGCACACGCCTGCGCCACTACAAGTCAATGGCCTACATGGGCATCATTCCCGTGCTGCTGCACCTGCCGTCACTGCTGCGACGAATGGCGGAGTGCAAGCACTTTATCAGCCACATCCGGCCCGACGTGGTTATCCTGGTGGACTACCCCAGCTTCAACCTGAAAATAGCATCGTTCGTCAAGAAACACCTGCCCGGAACTCCCGTTTTCTATTACATTTCGCCCAAGATATGGGCCTGGAAAGAATGGCGCATACGCAACATCAAGCGCGACATTGACGCCCTCTTCTCCATCCTGCCCTTTGAGCGTGCCTTTTTTGAACAGAAACATCACTACCCCATACACTACGTAGGCAACCCCACGGTTGACGAAGTAAGCCACTTCCTGACCAACGATCAGGAAACCAAAGAGCAGTTTACCGCCCGGTTCCACCTCCACCCCAACCGCCCCATCATTGCCCTGCTGGCCGGAAGCCGCAAACAGGAAATCAGAGACAACCTGCTGCGCATGTGTCTGGCCGCCCGCCCGCTGCTTTCGGAAAACTACCAGCTGGTGGTGGCCGGAGCGCCGTCCATTGCCGACGAACTGTATGAAAGCATTCTCAGTCAGTTGCCTCCCGACGGGCGGCTGGCCGTAAGCGTGATAAACGGCGCTACTTATCCGCTGCTCAAACACGCCACGGTAGCGCTGGTCACATCGGGCACGGCCACGCTGGAAACGGCCCTATTCAACGTGCCTCAGGTGGTGTGCTACTACATGGGCATGGGGCGTATGGTTTCGTGGTTGCGGCGTCACGTGCTCAAGGTGCCCTACATTTCGCTGGTCAATCTGGTATGCCGCAGGGAAGTAGTGCCCGAACTGGTGGCCGACGGAATGAACGTAGCCAACCTGCGCCGTCATCTTCTGGAAATTCTGCCCGGACAGCCCGCCCGCCAACGTATGCTTGAAGGGTACCAGGAAATGCGGGCCGAACTGGGGAAGCCCGGTGCTCCTGAGGTTGCGGCTACCGAGATGATAAAAATACTGCGCAACCGGCATACGGACACCAGCGGAACACAGCAGCCGGAACAAGACAAGAACATTGCGCCAGTGTAACAAAAACTGGCTGTAATCTTTCGTTTTGGCATCAAAAACCTAAAAAAACAAATCTTTTTTTGCTCGAAATTGAGTTTTTTTATATATTTGCGGATACAAAAATCTATTAAAAGCATAAGAAACACGACATGATGGTTTTACATACCTTCCGACTACACCTGCATATTCTGCTATCGCCACGACGGCGGAAGTGAGTAGTCCGTGCCCATCCGTGCCATGCATGAATTCATGTCAGCCTCTTTATTGTAAAGACATACAGATGAGCCTCCCTCACTTCCACAGGTGACGGAGGCTTTTTATTTTTATACCCACAACATTACTTAGAAAAACAAGAAACAAGAAACATGAGCGACAGATTATTTATCTTTGATACGACCCTGCGCGACGGCGAACAAGTGCCGGGATGCCAGCTGAACACGGTGGAAAAAATACAGGTGGCCAAACAGCTGGAACAGCTCGGTGTGGACGTCATTGAAGCCGGATTCCCCATTTCCAGTCCGGGCGACTTCAACTCCGTCATCGAGATTTCAAAAGCCGTCACCTGGCCCACCATCTGCGCCCTGACACGCGCCGTACCCAAGGACATTGACTGCGCTGCCGAAGCCCTGAAGTTTGCCAAGCACAAACGCATCCATACCGGCATCGGCACCAGCGACAGCCACATCAAATACAAATTCAACTCAACCCGCGAGGAAATTATCGAGCGTGCCGTAGCTGCCGTAAAATATGCCAAGCAGTATGTGGAGGACGTGGAATTCTACGCCGAAGATGCCGGCCGCACGGAAAATGAATATCTGGCCCGCGTGGTAGAAGCCGTCATCAAGGCCGGCGCCACAGTGGTCAACATCCCCGACACCACGGGCTACTGCCTGCCGTCGGAATACGGCGCCAAAATCAGGTATCTGATGGAGCACGTTGACAACATCGACAAGGCCATCCTCTCCACCCACTGCCATAACGACCTGGGCATGGCCACGGCCAACACGCTTGAGGGTGTGCTCAATGGCGCCCGTCAGGTAGAGGTCACCATCAACGGCATCGGCGAGCGGGCCGGGAATACCAGCGAGGAGGAAATTGCCATGATTCTCAAGTGCCATGCTCACCTGGGCATCGAGACCAACATCAACACGGAGAAAATCTATGCCACCAGCCGCATGATCAGTTCGCTGATGAACATGCCCGTACAACCCAACAAGGCCATCGTGGGCCGCAACGCCTTTGCCCACTCTTCGGGCATCCACCAGGACGGCGTGCTGAAAAACGTGCAGACCTACGAAATCATCAACCCCAAAGACGTGGGCATTGACGACAACGCCATCATCCTGACGGCCCGCAGCGGTCACGCCGCCCTGCGCCACCGCCTTGACGTACTGGGTGTAAAGGTCAAGGAGGAAAAGCTCGACAAGATTTATCAGGACTTCCTCAAGCTGGCCGATAAGAAGAAGGAGGTCAACGACGACGACATCCTCATGCTGGCCGGTGCCGACCGCACGGAAGCACACACCATCAAGCTGGACTACCTGCAGGTAACCAGCGGCCAGGGCGTACGCCCCGTAGCCTCCATCGGACTGGACATTGCCGGCGAGAAGTTTGAAGCTGCCGCCTCGGGCAACGGTCCCGTCGATGCAGCCATCAAAGCCCTGAAGACCATCATCCGCCGCGAGATGACACTGAAGGAATTCACCATCCAGGCCATCAGCAAAGGCTCCGACGACGTCGGAAAAGTACACATGCAGGTAGAATACGACGGGCACGTGTATTACGGCTTCGGCGCCAACACCGACATCATTGCAGCCAGTGTGGAAGCCTATATTGACTGCATCAACAAATTCAAACATTAAAAACCGGGCTTCGGCCCTTTTCTTCATACAAAAAAATGAATACGCTTTTTGACAAAATATGGGACTGCCACGTCGTTCAGAAAATTGACGACGGCCCCACCCAGCTCTACATCGACCGGCTCTATTGCCACGAAGTAACCAGTCCGCAGGCATTTGCCGACATGCGGGCCCGCGGCCTTAAATGTTTCCGCCCGGACCACATCGTGTGCATGCCGGACCACAACACGCCGACTCACGACCAGGACAAGCCCATTGCCGACCCCGTATCCAAAAACCAGGTGGACACGCTGGCCCGCAACGCCCGCAATTTCGGCCTGACCCACTTCGGAATGATGGACCCGCGCAACGGCATCATTCACGTGGTAGGCCCCGAGCGCGGCCTCACCCTGCCGGGCATGACCATCGTATGCGGCGACTCGCACACCTCTACCCACGGCGCCATGGGTGCAGTAGCTTTCGGCATCGGCACGAGTGAGGTGGAGATGGTAATGGCCTCGCAGTGCATTCTGCAGGCCAAGCCCAAGACCATGCGCATCACCGTGGACGGCAAGCTGGGCGCCGGCGTTACGGCCAAGGACGTGGCTCTCTACATCATGAGCCGCATCACCACCAGCGGAGCCACGGGCTACTTTGTAGAATACGCCGGCGAGGCCATCCGCAGCCTGAGCATGGAAGGCCGACTTACCCTCTGCAACCTTTCCATCGAAATGGGAGCCCGCGGAGGTATGGTAGCGCCGGACGAAACCACCTTTGCCTACCTTAAAGGTCGCGAATATGCACCAAAAGGTGAGGAATGGGACAAGGCCGTGAGCTACTGGAAGACGCTCAAGAGCGACAACGACGCCGTATTTGACAAGGAGGTGCACTTTGACGCTGCCGACATCGAGCCGATGATTACCTACGGCACCAATCCGGGCATGGGCATCGGCATTACGCAGACCATTCCGCAGCCGCAGAACAGCTCAGACGAGAAGGCTCTGCAGTACATGGACTTCCAGGCCGGCCAGCCCATGATTGGCAAGCCCGTGGACTACGTATTCCTGGGGGCCTGCACCAACGGCCGCATCGAGGACTTCCGCGCCTTTGCCTCCATTGTCAAGGGGCGCCACAAGGCTCCGCAAATTACGGCCTGGCTCGTGCCGGGTTCCTGGATGGTGCGCCGTCAGATTCAGGAGGAAGGGCTCGACAAGATTCTGGAAGAGGCAGGGTTCGAAATCCGCCAGCCGGGTTGCTCTGCCTGTCTGGCCATGAATGACGACAAGATTCCGGCCGGCAAATACAGTATCTCTACCAGCAACCGCAACTTCGAAGGACGTCAGGGCCCCGGCTCACGCACCCTGCTGGCCAGCCCGCTGAGTGCTGCCGCAGCTGCCGTTACCGGCGTCATCACCGACCCCCGCACCCTTTTGCCTAACCCTTAAGCCCTGTATCATGAAACAAAAATTCAATATCATAAAGAGTACCTGTGTACCCCTCCCGTTGGAAAACATCGATACCGACCAGATTATTCCGGCCCGTTTTCTGAAAGCCACCGACAAGGAAGGCTTCGGCCAGAACCTGTTTCGCGACTGGCGCTACAACGCCGACGGCAGTCCCAAGGACTTCGTGCTGAACGACCCGACCTACAGCGGCGAGATTCTGGTGGCCGGCAAGAACTTCGGCTGCGGCTCAAGCCGCGAGCACGCTGCCTGGGCCATTGCGGGATATGGCTTCCGCGTAGTGGTGAGCAGCTTCTTTGCCGACATCCACAAGCAGAACGAGCTGAACAACTTCGTGCTGCCCGTAGTGGTGAGCGAGGCGTTCCTGCAGGAACTCTTCAACAGCATCAAGGCCGACCCGAAAACGATGGTAACCGTCGACGTACCGGCACAGACCATCACCAACGAGGCCACCGGAAAAAGCGAACACTTCGAGCTGAACGGCTACAAGAAATATTGCCTGATGAACGCCCTCGACGACATCGACTTTCTGCTTGAAAACCGCCAGAAAATTGAAGCATGGGAAGCCCGAAACGCCTGAAAATAGAAATCATGGACACGACACTCCGCGACGGCGAACAGACCAGCGGCGTGTCCTTCATGCCCCACGAAAAGCTGCTCATTGCGCGCCTGCTCCTGCAGGAACTTAACGTAGACCGCATCGAGGTGGCTTCGGCCCGCGTGTCCGACGGCGAAAAGCGTGCCGTGTCGCTCATCTGCAAATGGGCGCGCAGCGCAGGCATGCTGCCGCGCGTGGAGGTGTTGGGATTTGTAGACCACACCACCTCCGTCGACTGGATTCGGGCGTGCGGCGGACAGTGCATCAACCTGCTCTGCAAAGGCTCGCTCAAGCACTGCCGGCACCAGCTGAAAAAGTCGCCCGAGGAGCATCTGGCCGATATTCTGCAAACCCTGGAATATGCCCACAGCCGGCAGGTAGAGGCCAACATCTACCTTGAGGACTGGTCAAACGGCATTCAGGAAAGCCCCGACTACGTATTCTTCCTCATCGACCACCTGCGCCAGGCAGGCATCCGGCGCTTCATGCTGCCCGACACGCTGGGCGTGCTGAACCCGCCGCTTACGCTGAAGCTCATCCGGATGATGACAGAACGCTACCCGGAGCTGCACTTCGACTTCCACGCCCACAACGACTACGACCTGGCTACGGCCAACGTACAGGCGGCCGTCATGGGCGGATGCCGGGCCGTGCACACCGCCGTCAACGGGCTGGGCGAAAGGGCGGGCAACGCCCCGCTGGCCAGCGTACAGGCCCTGCTGAAGGACCACTTGGGCGCCATCACGCAGATTCACGAGGACAAGCTGCTCAAGGCCAGCCAGATGGTGGCGGGCCACGCGGGCATCGGCATTCCGGCCAACAAGCCCATTGTGGGCGAGAGCGTCTTTACGCAGGTGGCCGGCGTACATGCCGACGGCGACAACAAGCACAACCTCTACTGCAACGCCCTGCTGCCGGAACGCTTTGGCCGCGTGCGTGAGTATGCCCTGGGCAAAAACAGCGGCAAGGCCAACATCCTGAAAAACCTGGAAGCACTGGGCCTGGAGCTGACGCCCGAGGAGACGCGCCAGGTAACGGCGCGCATCATTGCTCTGGGCGACCGCAAGCAAATCGTGACGCAGGAGGACCTGCCCTACATCATCTCCGACGTACTCAAGCACGACCTGCCGCAAAACCGTGTGCGTCTCATCAGCTACTGGGTGTCCACGGCCTACGGCCTGAAGCCATGCGCCTCGTTCCGCATCGACATCAACAGCGTGGAATACGAAACCAACGCCACCGGCGACGGACAGTATGACGCCTTCATGCAGGGCCTCCGCCAGATTTACGTGGACCAGCTCAAGCGCCCCTTCCCGCTGCTGACGAACTACAGCGTAACCATCCCGCCGGGCGGACGCACCGACGCCTTCGTGCAGACCATCATTACCTGGAGTCTGGAGGGGCACACCTTCCGCACCCGCGGGTTTGACGCCGACCAGACCAACGCCGCCATTCAGGCCACACTCAAAATGCTCAACCTGCTTGAAAACAACTATCAGGCATAAATACATCATCACGTTTATCCATTACAACCTATATCCCATTAACACCTATTACCCATGAAACTGAACATAGCCGTACTGGCCGGTGACGGAATCGGCCCGGAAATATCCACCCAGGGTGTGGCCGTCATGAAAGCCATTGCCCAAAAGTTTAACCACGAGTTCACCTTTACGGAAGCACCGGTAGGCGCCGCCGCCATCGACGCCACGGGCGACCCCTTTCCGGAAGAAACCTACCAAACCTGCCGTCAGGCCGACGCCGTATTGTTCTCGTCAGTAGGCGACCCGAAATATGACAACGACCCCAACGCCAAGGTGCGCCCCGAGCAGGGACTGCTGGCCATGCGCAAGAAACTGGGGCTCTTTGCCAACATCCGCCCCGTACAGACCTTCAAGTGTCTCGTACACAAGTCGCCGCTCAAGGACGAGCTGGTGAGCGGAGCAGACTTTGTGTGCATCCGCGAACTGACCGGCGGCATGTACTTCGGCGAGAAACACGAGGGCGACGACATGGCCTACGACACCAACCAGTACACCCGCCCCGAAGTGGAGCGCATCCTCAAGGTGGCCTACGAATATGCCCTGCGCCGCCGCCGTCACCTGACGGTGGTGGACAAAGCCAACGTACTGGCCTCCAGCCGTCTCTGGCGCAAGGTGGCTCAGGAAATGGCCCCGCAGTATCCCGACGTGACCACCGACTACATGTTTGTTGACAACGCTGCCATGCGCATGATTCAGGAACCCACCTTCTTTGACGTGATGGTGACGGAAAACACCTTCGGCGACATCCTGACCGACGAGGGCTCCTGCATCACGGGCTCCATGGGCCTGCTGCCCTCAGCCTCCACGGGCGAGAGCACACCGGTATTCGAGCCCATCCACGGCTCATGGCCGCAGGCCAAGGGGCTGAACATTGCCAACCCGCTGGCGCAGATTCTCTCGGCAGCCATGCTGCTGGAATACTTCGACCTCAAGGACGAGGCCCGTCTGGTGCGCCAGGCCGTCGACGCCAGCCTCGACGCCAACGTACGCACGCCCGAAATTCAGGTGGAAGGCGGCGCCCGCTACGGCACGCGCGAGGTAGGCGCATGGATTGTAGAATATATTGCCAAAGCCTGAGTCGGCAAGGCAGGCACTTTGTTGAAACAAGGTCGGACTTGGCTGAAAAAAAGTGCCGGACAGTTTCCACAAAGTGCCGGCAAGACAAAACCGGGGTGGTTTGGAACCGATGTTCCGAGCCACCCCGGTTTCGTTTCCTGCCCGGTAGAACCGACAAATATGGCGGCTGACTGACGGCAAACCGGCAGAAAATCGTATTTTTGCGACATACGCCAGGCCGGGCCCGGCAGCAACCGGCTTCAAGCCGCCGCACGCCACGCCCGGCCCTTGCCCTAAAATGAACACCCATGAAAAAGAACACATCACCCGCATCCCCCAGAAAATCGCTGGCCCAGCAGGTAGCCCAGCAGTTGCAACAACAAATTGAAAGCGGCCGGCTGGCCGTTGGTGAGCAGCTGCCCACCGAGCCCGCACTGATGAAGCAGTATGGCGTGGGCCGGTCCACGGTGCGCGAAGCCGTACGCATGCTGATGAACACGGGACAGGTGAGTGTTCAGCAGGGCCGGGGCACGTTTGTGCTGCGCCGCACGCCGGCCGGAGAGTCACTCAGCCAAAGGCTGGAACGCGCCCTTCCGGACGAAAGCGCCGAGGTACTGGCGCTGCTGGAGGGCATGATGGCCCGCCTGGCCGCCAACCGGCGCACTGCCGAACAGCTGAACCGGATGGACGAGACGCTGCTGCGCCGACGTCAGATGGCCGAACGCCACGATGCCCACGGGGTGGACGAAACGGAGCAGCAGTTCTACGACCTGCTGGCCCGGGCTGCCGGCAACCCGCTGCTGACCGACCTCCATCACGCACTGGCCCACAGCCTCCGCACCCGCACCGCCCCGTCTGGCTCACAGCCCGAAACAGACGACGACCTGCAAGCCATGTACGAAAACCTCGTCAGACAAATTACGGAACAAAACGCCAAAAAGTCGGGCAAGATTGCCCAGAACATACGCGCTGCTCACCACTGAAAACGCCCCCTATTCCCCACCCTATCCGCCTTATGGTACACACGCCCCTCACATTCCGCCAGATTTACGACTCCCCCCTCGGGCGCCTGACGCTAAGCAGCAACGGACAGGCCCTTACAGGACTGTGGATGGAAGGTCAGCAACACTTCCCGGCCGACACTGACACCTGGCCGCTGACGGCCCTGCCCGTGTTTGACATGACCATGGCGTGGCTCGACCAGTATTTCGGCGGAGCAGACCCGCAAGTGCCGCTCCCCCCGCTTTTGCCTGCCGGCACGCCCTTTCAGCAAGCCGTATGGCACATGCTGACTGAAATCAGCCGGGGCACAACGGTAACATACGGCCAGCTGGCCGTACGGTTGGGCCAGCTGCGCCACGGCAGCCAGCCGGCAGCCCGGGCCGTAGGCCATGCCGTAGGGCGCAACCCCATCAGCATACTGATACCGTGCCACCGCGTAGTGGGCGCCGGCGGACAACTTACCGGATATGCAGGCGGACTGAGCCGAAAACGCTGGCTGCTGACCCACGAAGGGGTTTTCAAGAAACCATGCCGGCCATAAAACAGGCCCCACCCCGGCAAAGACGGCCGGCTTATCCCCCGTAAGGACACAAAAACCTGCATTTTTTCTTTGTCTTTCAAACGCCTTGTGCTAACTTTGCTACGTCATTTGCGGCCCTCAGAAAAAGGCCTTCCGGCCCCCTGCCCGCTTAACCCGAACAGGCACTGCCGGAAAAAACATCACAGCATATCAAAACAACACCAATGGAATATAACTTCAAGGAAATTGAACAGAAATGGCAAAAAGCCTGGGTAGAAAACAAGACCTACCACGTAGAAGAAGACAAGACACGCAAAAAGTACTACGTGCTCAACATGTTCCCCTATCCGTCGGGAGCCGGTCTGCACGTAGGCCACCCCTTAGGCTACATTGCCTCTGACATATACGCGCGCTACAAGCGCCTGAACGGCTACAACGTGCTCAACCCCATGGGATACGATGCCTACGGACTGCCCGCCGAGCAATATGCCATACAGACCGGACAGCACCCGGCCATCACCACCGTGAACAACATCAACCGCTACCGCAGCCAGCTGGACAAGATTGGATTCTCGTTCGACTGGGACCGCGAAGTGCGCACCTGCGACCCGAAATATTACCACTGGACACAATGGGCCTTCCAGCTGATGTTCAACAGCTACTACAACAACGAGACCCAAAAGGCCGAGCCGATTGAAAAACTGACCGAACACCTCAAGGCCCATGGCACCGAGGGCCTGAACGCCGCACAGACGGAAGAACTGCACCTGAGTGCCGCCCAATGGAACACCATGAGCGACGTGGAGCAGCAGCAGGTGCTGATGAACTACCGCATTGCCTACCTGGGCGAGACGATGGTAAACTGGTGCCCCAAACTCGGCACGGTGCTGGCCAACGACGAGGTGGTTGACGGCGTGTCGGAACGCGGCGGCTTCCCGGTGGTACAGAAAAAGATGAAACAGTGGTGCCTGCGCGTATCGGCCTATGCCCAGCGCCTGCTCGACGGCCTGGAAACCATCAACTGGACCGACAGCCTGAAGGAGACGCAGCGCAACTGGATTGGCCGCTCGGAGGGTACGGAGGTAGAGTTCAGCGTGAAGGACAGCGACGTTCGCTTCACCATCTTCACCACCCGTGCCGATACCATGTTCGGCGTGACCTTCATGGTACTGGCTCCCGAGAGCCCGCTGGTAGAAACCCTCACCACCGCCGACCATGAGGCCGAGGTAAAAGCCTATCTGGAAGCTACCAAAAAGCGCACGGAGCGCGAGCGCATCATGGACCGCAAGGTGACGGGCGTATTCAGCGGCTCCTACGCCATCAACCCCTTTACGGGCGAAGCCATCCCCGTATGGATCAGCGACTACGTACTGGCCGGCTACGGCACGGGAGCCATCATGGCCGTACCGGCCCACGACAGCCGCGACTACGCCTTTGCCCGTCACTTCAACCTGCCGGTTATCCCGCTCATTGAGGGCTGCGACGTAAGCGAGAGCAGCTACGACGCCAAGGAAGGCACCGTCTGCAACTCTCCGCGCCCCGACGTGAAGCCTTACATCGACTTCTCGCTCAACGGCCTGAGCGTTAAGGAGGCCATTGCCGCCACCAAGAAATACGTGGCCGAACACAAACTGGGCCGCGTCAAGGTGAACTACCGCCTGCGCGACGCCATCTTCAGCCGCCAGCGCTACTGGGGCGAGCCGTTCCCCGTGTACTACAAAGACGGCATGCCGCAGATGGTACCTTCAGAGTGCCTGCCGCTGGAGCTGCCGGAAATTGAAAAATTCGAGCCGACCGAAACCGGCGAACCGCCCTTGGGACACGCCCGCAAATGGGCCTGGGACACGGCCCACAACTGCGTGGTGGAGAACAGCCTCATTGACCAGCAGACCGTGTTCCCCCTCGAACTGAACACCATGCCGGGCTTTGCCGGCTCGTCAGCCTACTACCTGCGCTACATGGACCCGCACAACGACAAGGCCCTCATCAGCAAGGAAGCCGACGAATACTGGCGCGAGGTTGACCTGTACGTAGGCGGTACGGAGCACGCCACCGGTCACCTCATCTACAGCCGTTTCTGGAACAAGTTCCTGCACGACTACGGATACTCCTGCGTGGAAGAGCCGTTCAAGAAGCTCGTGAACCAGGGCATGATTCAGGGTCGCTCCAACTTTGTGTACCGCATCAAGGACACCGAGACTTACGTCTCCTGCGGCCTCAAGGACCAGTACGACGTGACGCCCATTCACGTGGACGTAAACATCGTACAGAACGACGTGCTCGACATCGAAGCCTTCAAGCAGTGGCGCCCCGAATACAAGGATGCCGAATTCATTCTGGAGGACGGTAAATACATTTGCGGCTGGGCTGTGGAGAAGATGTCAAAATCCATGTACAACGTGGTCAACCCCGACCTGATTGTCGAGAAATACGGTGCCGACACGCTGCGTCTGTACGAAATGTTCCTGGGCCCCATCAACCAGAGCAAGCCCTGGGATTCAAACGGTATTGACGGTTGCTCACGCTTCCTGCGCAAATTGTGGAATCTTTACTGGCACAATGACGAACTGACCGTGACAGATGACAAACCTTCGGAAGCATCACTCAAAACACTGCACAAACTCATCAAGAAAGTAACGTCGGACATCGAGGAATTCTCTTACAACACCTCTATTTCGGCTTTCATGATTGCCGTAAGTGAGCTGGCCCAGCAAAAGTGCCACTCCCGTGAAGTATTGCAGACACTTTCCGTATTGATTGCTCCGTTCACGCCGCATATTGCCGAAGAGCTTTGGAACCTGACCGGCGGCCAGGGCAGCGTATGTGATGCCGCATGGCCACAAGCCAACGAAGAATACCTCAAGGAAAACAACGTGACGCTGAGCATTTCGTTCAACGGGAAAACACGTTTTACCATGGACTTCCCCGTCGATATGCCGGTAGCCGACATCCAAAAGGCTGCCCTCGAAGCTGAAGCCTCACAGAAATATCTTGCAGGCATGACTGTGGTAAAAGTCATCGTCGTGCCCGGACGAATTGTAAATATTGTACTGAAAAAATGATACGAAACATTCACCTCAGCTTTAAAGAAGAACTCAGCGACTATTTATTCATTACGATAGGTTTGCTGGGATACACCATCGGCTTTACTTGCTTTCAGCTGCCCTACCAAATTACGACGGGCGGCGTAGCCGGTGCGGGTGCCGTCATTTTCTATGCTACCGGCCTGCCTGTGCACTACACGTTCTTTGCCGTCAACATTATTCTGTTGTCAATAGCCATTAAGATTCTGGGGCTGAAATTCTGCATGAAAACAATCTATGCCGTAATCATGCTGACCATATTTCTGGCCTTGGGCCAACAGGGAATGTACGAATTCGGTCAGCTCAACCCCGGCGTATACGAACTAAGTGCTCAGAAATTGCCTAAATTGCTGGGAGATCAAAGTTTCATGGCCTGTGTCATCGGTGCGGCGCTCGAAGGTATTGCTCTGGGCATCGTCTTTCTGAACAACGGAAGTACAGGCGGCACGGATATCATTGCAGCCATAGTCAACAAATACCGCGACGTGACAATGGGACAGATGATGATGTTCTGCGACATTATTATTATTTCCTCCAGTCTTTTTATTCCGACCGGCAACATCCAGAATGTGCTCTACGGCTATTGTACGCTGATAATCTCGAACCTGCTGATTGATTATGTCATGGACCGTGGCCGGCAATCTGTACAGTTCCTGATATTCTCGGAAAAGTATGATATCATTGCCGCTGAAATCAATAAAACCGGACGCGGCGTAACAGTACTCAACGGTCAGGGCTGGTACACCAAGCAAGACCGTAAGGTGCTCGTAGTTTTGGCAAAAAAACGCGAAAGCACCAACCTTTTCCGTATCATCAAGAGGATTGACAGCGATGCTTTCATTTCGCAGAGCAAGGTAATCGGTGTATTCGGCGAAGGATTCGACAAAATTAAAGTCAAAGCAAAAAAGGAAAAGGAGTAAGCGCCGTCAGGCCACTCCCCGACTCTACACACGGCGAGCTGCATGCCCGCCGTTTTTAATTTAACCCAAACCACTTTTTACATGAACGCTACAAAACCCACATTTGTTTTTGCAACAAACAACGCCCACAAACTTTCTGAAATCAAAAGCATCGTCGGCGAACATATCGCCATCCGCTCGCTTGAAGAAATTGGCTGCCATGCCGACATACCCGAAACGGCCGATACACTCGAAGGCAATGCCCTGCAAAAGGCTCACTATATCTACGATCACTATCACTGCGCCTGTTTTGCCGACGACACAGGTCTGGAAGTAGAAGCGCTGAACGGAGCCCCGGGAGTGCATACGGCCCGCTATGCCTACCCCGACCGTCATGATCCGGAAGCCAACACGGCCAAACTGCTGCAGGAACTGAAAGAAAAAGACAACCGGAAGGCAAGATTTCGCACCGTTATCGCGTTAATAGAAGAAGACGGCACCGAACATTTGTTCGAAGGACGGGTGGAAGGTGAGATTGCCACAGAGAAAAGAGGCGAAAAAGGTTTTGGCTACGACCCCGTTTTCATTCCTGAAGAAGGTAACGAAACTTTTGCGGAAATGGGAGTAGAAAAGAAGAACCAAATCAGCCACCGGGCCCGGGCCGTCCAGAAGTTGTGTGCCTATCTGCAGCAACACTAACCCGCTCTGTTCCCGCTATCCGATAAAGCGGACAGGTCACATTGCCATTCATCCCATATGAAACAGAAAAGAGCACTACTCACCCTTTGGGCCTCAGCCCTGCTTGCACTGCCGATGCAGGCGCAGCAAACCGGCGAATGGGTAACCCACGATGCCTACCATGATGCTACGGCCTGCACCATGGCCGGTCCGCTGGTATTTGGACTGTACGACAGCCACCTCATGAGCTATGATACCGAAACGGAAGAAGTTCGCACCTACTCCCGGCTGCAAGGCCTGCACGGCAACCAGATACGCTGCATAGCCTACTGCCCGTCGCGTGAACAAATCATACTGATGTACACTGACGGCAACATCGATCTGCTCTCAACCCGTACGGGCGACGTATACAACATTCCGCAGCTCCGCTCGAGTAACCTCACAACCAACAGTACTACCAACATCAACGTGGTTGGCGACCAGGCCTACATCGGTCTGGACGGCGGTGTGGCTATTATAGACATCGGGCAGCAAATCCTCAAGACATTCTACCAAATCGATCAAAACGTGGTGTCAGCCACGGCTGCCCACGGCTACCTTTATGCCGCCACGTCGGACGACGGACTGTATTTCGGCAAGCTCACCGACAACCTGCACGACAAGGCCTACTGGAAGCACCAACACGCAAGATGGGCGCTTTCGCAGGTCACCACGTTCCAGGAATGCCTGTTTATTCGCGGCAACGGCTCCATGCTGATGCGCCGCACGGCCGCCGACACCATAGCCTCGACCATCACCACCGAAGGCATGACCTACATGAATGCCAACAGCCAGGGGCTGGTGGCCGGAAATGCGCAAAAGCTGCTTTTCTTCAGCCAGGCCACAGGTGAGGCGCAGACCCACACCACAGGTCCGCAAACCGGGCAGTACGCCATGGTCACCCCGGCCTCCGCCCAAAGTTTCTGGGCTGCCGCCAACACGCGCGGCCTGCTTCAGCTGCAGGCCTCCTCGCAGGCTGACACCCTGGTGGCCGCTGCCCATGGCATCAGCTTCAGCGGCCCCGTGCGCGACCTCTGCTATTACATGCGCGAGGACCAGAACGACGTGCTCATTGCCGGCGGATACATGGACTACTCCGGCACCCGCCACCCCGGTACCATCATGAGTTACGACGGACAAACCTGGAAATCATGGCAGGAAGACGGCATCAGCAGCCTTACCGGACTTCCCTATGCCGACATTACCAGCGTGGTGCGCAGCCAGTCCGACAATACCTGCCTCTACGCCACCTCGGCCGACGGCGGCATGTATGTATTCAAGGACTACCGCTACAACATGCTTTACGACGAGAGCAACTCTACCCTTAAATCAGCGATTGAGGGCAACCCCCTCTACGTCCGCACCAACGGACTCAACTATGACCAGGAAGGCAACCTCTGGCTCCTGAACCAGGAGGCAGACAACACGCTCCACGCCCTGTTGCCCGACGGTACCTGGAAAGCCTTCTACAATGCAAGCTTTACCCAGATTCCTACTCCCGAAAAGACATACGTCGACCCGCAAAGCCGGATATGGGCCACGTCACGCCGTACCGTAGGCACGAAAAACGGCGGTGTGCTCTGCTTCGACTACAACCATACGCTCAATGACGAATCAGACGACCAGTGGACCTTCCGTTCCTCCGTCACCAACCAGGACGGCACTTCCGTCACCTTTGGCGAGGTATATGCCCTTACGCCCGACCGCAACGGAGCCATCTGGATTGGCTGTTCGGCCGGCGTACTGGTCATTGACAACCCCGACCTCTGGAGCAGCAGCAACTGCTACGTGACGCAGCCCAAGATTCCACGCAACGACGGCACCAACTATGCCGACTACCTGCTGCAAAACATCGACGTCACGGCCATATGCGTCGATGCCGAAAACCGCAAATGGATAGGCACCGCCTCAGGAGGGCTCTACCTGTTCAACGCCGACGGGACCGAAGAGCTGGGCCATTTTACGACCGACAACTCACCGCTGCCCTCCAACCTCATCTACTCCATAGCCATCGTCCCCTCCACGGGCGAAGTACTCGTGGGCACCGACAAGGGCATGGCCGGCTACATGAGCGGAGTCAGCGCTTCGGGCATCACGGGCTCCAAGCTCAAGGTCAGCCCCAACCCCGTGCGCCCCGACTACTACGGCCCCATCAGCATCAAGGGGCTTCCGCCCGGCGCCGACCTGAAAATCATATCCGTCAGCGGACAGGTGGTGGCCAGCGGAAAATCGGACACCGGCAGTTTTGAATGGAACGGGCTCGACCGCAGCGGACGCCGCCCCTCAAGCGGCGTGTACGCCATCGTGCTGACCGACTCCGGCGGCAAACACGCCGCATCCGGACAAATTACCATATTGCGCTAAACGAACGTAAAAAGCATACTTTTTCACACAAAAACGCGCAAAAAGAGTTTTTTTCCCCCACACACGGCAAAAAAAGCAGCAAAAAGTTTGTCAATCACAATAAGTTACTCTATATTTGCGAATAAGAATAAACTTTACCTCAACAAAAGGAAAGAAAAATATACTATCAAAACATTTATATTATGAACAAAACAGAACTCATTAATGCCATTGCCGAAAACGCAGGCCTCGCTAAAACAGATGCCAAAAAAGCACTTGAAGCCACTTTGGGCGCCATTGCTGAAGCCGTAAAAAAAGGTGACAAAGTTGCCCTCATCGGTTTTGGCACGTTCTCCGTTTCAGAACGTCCCGCCCGCACTGGCATTAACCCTGCCACTGGTGCAAAAATTGAAATTGCCGCTAAGAAAGTGGTAAAATTCAAAGCCGGTGCCGAATTGGCCGACAGCGTACAGTAAGCACAACCTACTACGCAAGTGGCCGCCCCGAAAGCGGCTACGATACGTAAAAACAGAACACGCATGTTTTCTGCCGGACCCGTCAGACGGGAATGGCGGAAAACATGTTTTTTTATGCCCCCACGTCATCCGCCACCCGTCCGCC
>ENA-OPXC01000848-OPXC01000848.1-human-gut-metagenome-genome-assembly--contig:-NODE-848-length-24998-cov-2.552540_pt1 | contig 24998 bp, 23 predicted proteins | sample MGYA00241512_ERZ502016 | MGnify/ENA primary metagenome ERZ502016 (study PRJEB25962, sample SAMEA2043043) | human gut metagenome | biome: human gut; feature: human-associated habitat; material: faeces...
ATGCCCCCGCCACACCGGAGAATGCCGAAGCGGTCACCCCCGAAACTGCCGAAGCGGACACCACGGCACCAAACCTTGTGCAGATTACCGAGAATCTTTACAACGATCTGCCGGACGCGCCTACCGGCAGTTACCTTGGCAGCATGGGTCTGCCCGTGGCAACCGGCGAGACAAAAATCGGTATCTCCGCGTGGGTTTCCGACCTGTATGACGGCGTAGATGCCCATATGGATGCCGATGCGCTGAACGCAGATGAGAACACGGTCACAATCGGCAAAACTCCCGGTACAGACTATGCCATTGTTCCGCTGCTGGCGCAGGTCGAATACCCGGCAGACGGTGCGGTATCCGAAATCATACTGCCGGACGGTGTGGAGCTTTTAAGCTACCGCTCCACCGATTATGAGCCTATCCCGGCAGACGAGCAGGAGCAGGCTGAAATCCTGCACCAGACATACTCGCAGCAGTCGGCAGCAGCAACCGGTTTGTATGTAAAAGCCTCTGCCGATTTTACGGCGCAGCTTGTCTATAAGGATTCGGACGGCAGTTCGCAGTCAAAAGCTATCCATGTACAGATCAGCGAGGATGCCGCACCCACACAGATGTATGCCGACACCGGCGATGACGGCATTGCCGCCTATGCTGCAGGACCGACTCCGCCGTATGCCACCGGCAAAATCACAAGCATCGCCAAGGAGGGCGGCACATGGCTCATTTGGTTCAACGGTCAGGAAGCCTACTGCTGCAGCCACGGCCTGAACGGCCAGCCCAAGGGCTGCCCCACCTACAGCTTCTCTCATGTGTCCCGCCTTGAACCCGGCCAGTATACGCCGGGCAACCACTATGCAAACCAGGTCAACATCTGGGGTGGTCTTGGCCAGCTGAGTCTGGATATGCTGGATGACCGTCCTGTTGTGGCAAGCCTTGAAGATGATCCTGAAGGCTGTGAAGAACAGCCGGACATCCTTGGCAGCCTTTACGATGAAACCCAGCAGTGGATCATGGAAAACTATCCCGACAGCTACGCGGCGCAGACCTATATTGCTGCTGCAGAAGAACTGGTAAACGGTACAGATGCACAGTCCGGGGAAAACGGCTACTACACCTACATCTATAACCCGCCCGCAGGGTATGCGTGGCAGGTTGTGGCGCTGGTCGGTGAAGAAATTGCGGGCGGCACTGAGATCCCGGATGTGCCGAGTGTTCCGGAACCGAAGTATTATTCCGCTGCATGGACAGCTCCTGCGCAAAGCGCCAGCGGAAGCTTTGATCTGACATTCACTGTCAACACCGACAAGTACCAGCTGAACACGCTGGAAAAGGTGGACGGTGCGGTCATTACCGTCACGCCCAGCCGGACCGGCGGCAGCGTGGACGGCGGCAGCTGGCAGATGACCCCTGCCGGGGCACAAACCATTACCACAAGCGGTCACACGCAGGATGACAGTTTTCACCTCAACGGCGGCGATGGTTCTGCCACATGGACGGTTCACTATGAGGTGTCCAAGACCAGCACCAGTACGCTCAGCGGGCAGGAAGGACCGTTCGCCAGCCAAGCCGAAGCGGATGCCGCTGCCGAAGCTGCCAAGAATGCGGCCATCGGGCAGCTGCAGAACGAAGCGCAGGGCATGGTGGACGCCGCTATTGCCTCGGCGCGGGCGCAGCTTGCCAATATTACATTCAGCTACGATGAGATCACTATCCCGCATGGCTTCGATTCTACACCCGGTGCGCTGGGCAGCCACCAGACCATTACGGTTTCTGCCAATAGCAGCAACGACTACCCGATGAAAAACGATGAGTGGTCGGTAAAAGTCAGCATTGACAAAATCGACAGTGAAACCAAGCAGCGCATCAAGGGCGATGCCGAGTTTAAGATTTTTGAGTGGGACACCGTTCGGCAGTGCTATATCCCGTTTGGCGGATACAACCGGTACAAAGTCGAGCGCCAGAGTGGCGGCACTTATAAAGTCATAAACCACAGCAATTATGCCAATGGTTCTGACAATATCTATTACACCCAGCGCAACGAGGGCAAGTTCGTCATCGTGGAGAGCCGCGCACCCAGCGGGTACTACGGTGATTGGACGGATGTGAACACTCCCGGCGCGGCAGGCTCTGTTCTCGGCAAGCGGGCGTATGCCTTTGAAATCACCAAAGCATTGGACGCCCAGACGATTTGGTTGGGAAACGCGGATTATAACGCTGACATTACCACGGCCAACAGCGGCGGCACGCTCATCGACACCGGCGAGGGCATCGTAACTATCACCTTTGGCATCCGCAATGCAGACAAGACCTACGCCACAGACCCCACCGGCATTGCCAACAACGAAGATTCCTACACCATGCACGCCAATGCCGACAAGATGCAGAACGACCGCGTTCTCGGCAATATCATGCTGACAAAAGTGGATCTGGACGCCGCGCGGTATCTGGCTGCGGGCAGAAACGGAGATACTACGCTGGAAGGTGCTGTGTACGATCTGTACGCCGCCGAGAATATCACGCACCCGGACGGCGTGACCGGCATTGTGGACTACAGCAAAATCACGGATGTCAACGGTCAACCCATCTGGCATACCACTGTCCTCACCAACGGCAGCTGGGATACCGATTACCTGCCCATTTTGCAGAAAGACCGACTTGTGGCTTCCGCCCAAATCAAGGACGGCAAGCTGGCTTTTGCCAACTTGTACATGGACCGCTACTATCTGGTCGAGCGTGCCACCGGGCTGGTGCTGCCCATTGACGGAAACGGCAAGCTGTATGTTACCGGAAAGTATCCGCAACTAAACAAGAAGCTGGAACGCACCGGCAAGTACAGCAGCCTTGCCACCAAGGGCGGCGAGTACACCGACTACATCTACAAAAACCAGTATTCCGCCGTAGCCGAGAGCCGCAAGCTGAACGGTAGCAAGGCGTGGGACGGCTACTATCTGTCTTATGCCAAAGGCTACCTCTGCGATGAGGTCAATCATTACAAAACGCTGACCTACGCCAATGAATCCACCTACCACATCCACGCCGAGCAGGAAAGCCAAGACGAAGTGCTGAAATCCGGGTTTTCTCTGAACAAACTGGTATCGACCACAGGCCAGCCCTCTCCGGCGCTGAAGTTGGAAGGTGCGGGCTTTACCGTTTATCGCATCTCTAAACTGAGCAAGGCCGCGCAGTTCAAGCAGAACCCGGATGGTAGCTACGATGCACAAAGCATTTTGGACGCCTACCGCAAGGATAACTACGATAATTTGACGCTCAAGTACGATTTCACCGCCGAAGGTCAGGCCATTGCCAATATGTTCGAGAGCAGCACCGATACGGTCAACGCCTATAACGCAACCTTGACCGCAGACGGCGACTACGCCAACGGCAGGGGCAACGGCTGGATGCCCACGGATCAGCCCGCCGAGTATAGGCTGGGAGAAATGTTCACGAACGATGAGGGCATTTTCCGCGTGGAAGGCTTGCCCTATGGGCAATATCTGGTAGTAGAAACCACCATCCCCAAGGATGTGTTCCAGTGTGATCCGTTCATCGTGACAGTGGACGCCAACAGCCCGCAGAGCCGATTCACGATTCCTGCGGGCAGCGTCACCACCCCCAGCAACAATTATATGACTTTTAACGTGCTGGACGAGGAACTGGAAGGCTATTTGCAGCTCATCAAGACCGATACAGAAACCGGCAAGGCGGTCAAAATCGCCAACACGGCCTTTGCGTTGTACAAATTAGATGACAAGGGTAATAAGACCCGCATTTCCATGATCGACCCCGCCAGCGGCAGCGCCACCAAGAAAACGGATGTGTTCTACACCGATGCAGACGGTCTTATGAAAACACCCGAAAAACTGCCGTTGGGCAGATACCTGATTGAGGAACTGCAAGGCCCGGAAGGGTACTATAACGATCCTGCCTACTCGGTAGAATTTGAAATCAAGTCCGACCGCGTCTGGCAGGTCGTGGGCAATGCCACCAACGACATGGATGAGTACATCGTCACGGAGAAATACTGCAACCACGAAACCCTCGGTCAGCTTACCATTCGTAAGCTGGGCAATGTGCTTACCGACTACCAAGATGGACAATTCATCTACACGCAGGACAACCTCGCAGGCGCGGTGTACGAAATTCACGCTGCAGCCGACATTGCCACACCAGACCGCCAAGGCACCTACTGGTACAAAGACGGTGACCTCGTTGCCACCGTTACTACTGGCGCGGAGGGGCAGGTGGATGAAGTGAAATTCAGCCCCACCCGCACGCAGGCAACCTATGATTTCTTGAAAGTTTCCCATGATGGCACCAAAGGCGAAGTCACCGTGACCCTGCCGCTGGGTAAGTATACTGTTACCGAGGTAAAAGCACCTTACGGCTTTATCCTGACAAACCAGAGCTACACGGTCGAATTTGGCTGGGATAACCAGAAAAACGACATTGTGCTGGCAAAAACTATTGTCGGCCACGCGCAGGACGGCGACAAGGAATGTTCGTACAGCATTGTGAATGTCAAGGACGCCTCGAATGCCCACAAGAATGGGCAGACGCTTGTGTTTGAAAATGCCCGTGTGCTGCCTGTTCCCGAAAAGCCCGGCGATAAGGTCAGCAAAATCGGTGTAGGCATTTACAAGCAGGACCGAGAGGCGCTGACCTATCTGCCCGGTGCGGTGTATGAACTCTACACCGTGGATGACATTTTCTCCGCAAACGGTACGAAGCTGCTGGACGCCGGTACAAAGCTGGCCACCAGTAGCACAACCAATGCCAGCGGCTTTACTTGGTTTGATGTGGACGTGCCGATTCGCGGCGAATATTACATTGACCCTGCAGGTCCGCGAAGCACCAGCCGCGAGAACAGCGGCAGATACCGCATTGTGGAAATCACCGCCCCTGCGGGTTACCTGCTGGACAGCACCCCTGTGGATGTAGAGTTCACCTATGAAGGTCAGCAGATTGCATGGCAAATCGTAGATGGTACAAACACCAACCTGCGCACCAGTGTGGACATTTCCAAGCAGGACATCACCAACGGCAAGGAACTGCCCGGTGCAAAGCTGGAAATCCGCGATGCAGACGGCAGTCTGGTCGAGGGCTGGACTTCCACAAAAACGCCGCACACCGTGCGAGGTCTGGAGCTGGAAAAAGCATACACTCTGACCGAAACTCGTGCCCCGGACGGCTATGCCGAAGCCGAAAGCATCGTGTTCAAGCTGGTGCAGAACGGTACAGAGCAGGTCAATGAGGTATATGTGAAATCCGAGGATGATTGGGTAAAACTTGACGATGCCACAATCATCATGCAGGACGCGCCTGTACTTGACATAGACAAAACGGACATTGCGGGCAATCTGCTGCCGGGTGCTACGCTGACGATCCGTGATGCTGGCGGCGAAGTTATTGATACTTGGGTGACGGACTACAAAACGCATCGTGTTTCCATCTCGGATGATTCCCTCAAACTGTCGGACGACAGCACTGAGTACATCTACACCCTGACCGAAGATGCCGCCCCGGCTGGCTTTGAAATTGCAAACTCGGTGCAGTTCAAGTTGGAAACCGTTGATGACGGGATTTCTCTTTTCGTCCGCGAAAATGCGGATGCCGAATGGACACGCGCCGACAAGCGGTTAATTCAGATGATAGACGAAGCCACGCCCCGCGAAGAAACTCCCGCGCCCACGCCTGTTCCCACACCGCAGCCGACGCCCGCTGCAACCCCTGCGCACACTCCTGTTCTCACGCCGGTTATTACGCCGCGCAAGGTGCAGACCCTCCCGCAGACAGGAGATGGTTTCCCGCTGCTGGCTATTGTGGTCGTTTCCCTTGCGTCTGCGACAGGTATCGTGCTGCTGACCGTTAGGCAGAAAAATGCGCTGAAAGAAACTTCTGATGAGGAGGATGCCGATGAAAGTGCTGATCGTTGAACCCGGAAAGTACCCCCGCGAAGCCGACATTGAGCACACCCTTGAAGCCGAGCAGGCAGTTGTCGGCGGCACCATCGAGGCCGTGTACCCTTGGCGGGATAGCGCCTGTATCGTCTGTAATGAGTAGTTCCTACAAATGAGTAGTAATTGAGCAAAATGCCCAGAATCCCGGGCGTTTAAGCATAATTTACTACACATAATCAGAAAGTTTTCTTTCCAAATTGTGTTAACCATTGCAATAAATCTTCATCCTCCTCCCAAGGCATTGTGGTATTGGGTGTGTAATTCGGCACTTTCTCCTCAAATACTTTTCGCTTCATCTCTGCATCGATGCGAGCGTAAACCTCTGTTGTAGAGATGTCTGCATGCCCAAGAAAATCTCGAATATATATCATGTTAACACCAGCTCGCAGCAAGTGCATGGCTTTGGTGTGGCGTAATACATGAGGAGATATATTCTGTGGTTCAAGTACCGGAGATGCCTTTGCCGCATACTTCTTCAGAATATAGGTGACTCCATAGCGAGATAAAGCCTGCTTTTTTGCATTATAAAATAGCGGAATCATCTGAGACTGAGAATCGGAATGAAAGCTGCGGATATATCTGTCCAACAGTTTGCAGGTATCCTTCATCAGGGGAACCTGACGAACTTTTCGTCCTTTTCCAGTTAGAATAACCATTGGGGGGTGTGTTAGACGGACATCTTTCAGCCTAAGATCCACCAATTCCTGTACCCGTGCGCCAGAGTCATACAGTAGTGCAAGAAGTGTCAAATCTCGGAGCCCTTGTCGGGTAGATGCATCTGGTTGGGACAGAAGAAGTGACAGATCATCCTCCGTCAAAAACGGTATCAATGCCTTTTCGTACTTTTTGGGTCGCAGATTAATAATGTCAACGCAGTTTTCTATGTTTTCCGGAAACTTGTACTGTACAAAATGAGCAAAGGCCTTTATGGCGGCAAGTCGCTGGTTTCTTGTTGTAACCGCAATATGGCGGGATGTTTCTAACCAATCCAGAAATTCAGAAACAAGTTCCATATTCAGATAGCGCAATTCTATATAATTTGCGGAGATGCCTTTCTTTTCTTGAAAAAATAGAAGGAGTTGCTTGAAAGTATCTCTGTATGAATTGGTGGTATTGGGACTCACCCCGCATGTAGTAGGCAGATAGATTGAGAAATACTCGGTCAGTGCTTTGGTAAAGTCAGTTTTCCTCATCCGTCTCACCTCCAACCGGAATAATGCCGACAAATGCTCTGTCAAGTTTTTGGGAAAGTTCCGGGAACGAAGCAACCGTCAGGTGAATATACCAACAGGTTTCACGGTAACTCTTATGTCCCAAATACGCGGCAAGGCGAGGAACGATTACCATGGGATCATACCCATCAGAAAGTTGTTTTTCCAGTGTATGAACTGCGAATGTATGCCGAAAATCATGCACACGAGGGCCATTGCCGGTGTGAGGAATATTGCATGCGAATAGCAGCTCGCGAAAATTATCATAGATTGTTTTAATAGAATAATGGCCACAAGCAGATGGAAAGAACCATTCTCTTTCATCTGGTAACTGAGCAGAGTAGCTTCGGAGATACTCTATTACGCTATTGTGGACAGGGACAAGTCTATCCTTACCTCCTTTCCCGTTGTGTACAGTAATAATGCCTGTATCCAAATCGACATCCTTCACTCTTAGCCGGAGCACCTCACCTATACGAAAACCACAGCAATATAAAAGCCGGATAACAGCAGGTATGACCAGATGCCTTGTTGGCGCATTATTCCTGACCGGCAGATTATCTGCTGCATATAATAATCGCCGTATTTCTTCAACAGTAAATATATGCGGGGTAAAAGTCGAACTGTTCTTTAGTTTGCTGGTATCCGGGACATAGGAGATTCCGTCCTGCGTGTATGCAAATTTTGCAAAAGCGCGTATCGCATTATGTCTGACTATTTTCGAACGGTTTGAAAGATATGGCTTTAATAAATCCCATGCGTCAATAAGCTCTTTTGTCACCACGGGGGCATCCGAGAGTTCCTTTGAAAGGCAGTCCAGTTCCTGCATATAATAGCCGCAATGCACGGAGGTATATCCCTCATTTTGTCGAGATTCCAGATATTTCCATATTATTGGCGCAAGCTGGCTTGTGAAAGTAAATTGTTTCATAGTAATCCCTCCAAACTCAGCGAACATAACCGCATATGTTCAATATCGACCCGCAAGTAGGTTTCTGTTACACTGATGTTACTGTGACCGAGGATTTGGGACACATCCTGCACCGGAGTGCCTTTTCTCAGCATATTTGTGGCAAACGAATGGCGGATAGTGTGTACGCCTGTGTGCCTCTTTGTTGGGATAGCAATCCCTGCTCTGCGTAAATACTTATGAAATTCCGGATTGAAATTGTTATGCTCACCCAATGGCTGAAACGGTGCGTTATGGCTCAGAAAGATAAAAGCCGAGGAGGACTGTGGGCGGCCATCTTGCAAATAGGAAATAATCGCCATACCTAGCTCTTTGCTGAGTGGCAGACTCAAGGCGTTCCCTGTCTTCTGCTGAGAAAGTGAAATGCAGTTTTCCTTCCAGTTAATATTTGAAAATTTGAGTCCCAAAACGTCGCTTATCCTTAACCCTGTTCTTGCAAGAAGCAGAAAAATCGCGTAATTCCGCCTTCCAACTGGATTGGCAGTATCGATGACTGCAAGAATCTTGTCGATTTCTTCAGGACTCCATACCTGTGGAATCTGGGGTGCAGTGCGTTTGAAGTTTGGGAGTTGAAGGGAATAATCCAAATCCGTATATTTGTGGTCATAAAGCCAGTGCAGGTAAGCACCAACTTGTCGGCATCTTGCTCTACGAACATTCATGCATATTTCTGAAGCATTGCTCATAGCCGTGGAAAAACAGTTGATAGTCTCCGCATTTATGCTTTTGATGTTCTGTGTGTTTGATGAATGAACAGCAAGCAAGAAAAGCCTCAATGCTGCTATTGTGTTGTCCATCCACGATCTCGAAAAATTCTGCATTTTGCAATAACTCAAGTAGTCGGAAAAAAACTTATCGAAACAATCGTCATCAATAGAAGCAACGCCATAAACTTTACGGCGGCACACTGTTCCCGTGCGAAAAATCTCGTCCAATGCATTCATGTGACGCCGTGCATGGCGCATTCGACCGTCAAGAGTCTGATCTATAGCGTGGACATCGACTCCGAAGTATTGAAGCAAAAACTGCTCTGCAGTTTCACGGCTATAAGCGGGAGAGGCTGAATACGAAAGAAATCTGTTCCATGTAGCTCTATAAAACCCAAGAGTACTTTTCTTGTAACCCTGACCGAGTAGCCATTGCTCGGTCTTTTCCATCAATTCCTTGATTGGTATTGTTGCTTCAGACATTATAAAACCTCCTGATGTTATTTGCAGAGCATTGTGTCTCTACATTATGTAGAGTATCACAAAAAGCTACCGGCTAAAATACAAATGAAATCAGGAGGTACGAAAGGAGATGTCAATTATGCTACACATAACATATAACTACGCATTACAGACGTTATGTGGTGCACCACATAACGTCTGCAACGACAACGGCATTGCAGAAAACCTGCCGCTGAACCGTATGCTGGGCGACTATGACATTATCCACGGCACATTTTTCGTCTGCGGCCTGACCCGCGATGATTTTACCGACCTTACGCCCAAGCAGGTGAAGCGCTACGAGGAACTGTACCACGATCCGCAGCTGTTTTTCCTGCTGGGCAAGACTCTGTGTGTGGAACACACTACGCCGGAAGGCTACGCTCAATTCATGCAGGCAACAAGGCAACCCCCGCACCAAGAACAGGAGCGCTGATATGAATACCACTATTCAGGCCCGCAGCCCGCCTGCGGGCTTTTTTCTTTGTCCGAAATCATCCAACAAGCAAGGAGAAAAACTAATGAACGACATTTTTGCAAACACCGAAACCATGAGAGAAAACGAGCATCCTCGCTTTTACACCGCAGAATCCGTTATGCGCGGGCATCCCGACAAGCTGTGCGACCTTATTGCCGACAGCGTGCTGGACGAGTGCTTAAAACATGACCCCGCCAGCCGTGTGGCCTGTGAGGTAATGGCAACCCACGGTCACATTATCGTGGCGGGTGAAATCACGACCAGCGCTAAGCCGGATGTATTCAACATCGTCCGCGACACCCTGCGGGATGTCGGCTATGACCCGAAGGGCTATCAAATCGACTGCTACATCCACGACCAAAGCCCCGACATTGCGGGCGCTGTCGAGCCGGAATTGGCTGAGGGAGAGGACGAGGACACCCTCGGTGCGGGCGATCAGGGCGTTATGGTCGGCTACGCCTGCAACGAAACGCCCGAATATCTTCCGATGCCTGTGGTTGCCGCCCAGCGCCTTGTAACGCTGTTGGAAATCTCCCGCATGACCGGCGTTATCCCCGACATCGGTCCGGACGGCAAGGTGCAGGTCACGATGGAATACAACGGCGACACGCCTGTGCGCATCACCACGGTGGTTGTTTCTGTCCAGCACAAGGAGGACACCGACATCAATAAGCTGGCGGATCTGCTGGACGAATATGTGTTCCCGCTGGCCTTTGACGGTATGCCCGCCGACGACGCGGAAATCATCCTGAACCCCAGCGGTAAGTTTGTGCAGGGCGGCCCGGATGCCGATACCGGCTTGACCGGGCGCAAGCTCATGGTGGACAGTTACGGCACATTTGCGTCCCACGGCGGCGGTGCGTTCAGCGGCAAGGATGCCACCAAGGTAGACCGCAGCGGCGCATATATGGCGCGCTTTATTGCCAAAAACATCGTGGCAGCGGGCTTTGCCCAGCGCTGTCAGGTCACGCTGGCGTATGCCATCGGGGAAAGAGAGCCTGTCATGGTGGATGTGAATACGTTTGGCACAGGCGGTCCCTGCGAGGATGATTGCCTTTCGACCGCTGTGCGCAAGGCGTATGACCTGACCCCTGCGGGCATCATCAAGCAGTTGAACCTGCTGAACCCCATGTACAGCCGCACGGCGGCGGGCGGTCACTTCGGACGCGAGGATTTTCCGTGGGAAAATGTTGAGCATATGAGCGACCTCGCCGCTTACATTGTGTAATTGCCGCGCGTCAGTAAAGAACAAATTGATGCCGCCAACCGGATGACGGCGATAGAATTTCTGCGGAGGTACCGCCCCGGTTCGCTGGTGAAAAGCAGTGCGCGGGGCGAGTACCAGCTTGCGGAGCATGACAGCTTCAAGATAAACGGCGAATCCAGTGTGTGGCACTGGAAAAGCCGCGACATCGGCGGCAAGTCGGCGCTGAAATATTTGATTTATGTGGAAGGTGTACCGTTTGTAGAGGCGGTGCAGCTGCTGTGTGAGGAAAGCCCGATGTACATCCCAGTGCAGCATGAAGCGGTGGAGCGCGAGCGCCCACAGTTTAAACTCCCCCGAAAAGCACCCACCAATGACCGCGTAACGCGGTATCTGCTGGGGCGCGGCATCTCACTGCCCACCATCCGGTACTGTATTGAGAGAAAAATTCTGTACGAAAGTGCAGAATATCACAACTGTGTTTTCTTGGGAAAAGACCCGCAGGGTGTGCCGAAATATGCGGCTCTGCGCGGTATTTATGACTATGGGAAACCATTCAAGCGCGAGGCACCCGGCAGTCAGAAACAATACGGATTCTGCATCCCGCCGATGCAGCCCGGCACTACCGTGGCCGTGTTTGAAGCCGCCATAGATGCCATGGCAGAGATGACGCTCTGTGGGGATGCTGCAGATAAATACCGTCTGTCGCTGGGCGGGGTTTCATCCTCCGGCAAGGAGCCACTGGCCTTGCAGGAATTTCTGCGCCAGCACCCGGAAATCACCACGATAGAACTGCGGCTGGACAACGACGCCAAAGGGCGCATGGCGAGTGTCAACATCCGGAACCTTTACCGAGAAAAGTATCAAGTGTGCGACCTGCCGCCCAACATCGAGAATGGAGATTACGCTGATATGGCAAAAAACAACCTGATTGCAAGAACTGCCGCCCACCGCGCGGCGCCTTGCCGATAGAGAGAAATCAACATGAAAGTCAGAAATCGTTCGCCCACTTATAGGGCATAAACAGGAGGTAAATCGTTATGGCTGTGTTCCGTGTACAAAAGACGCAAAATTATACCATTATGTCCAACCATCATCTGCGCAACAAGGCTCTTTCGCTCAAGGCGAAGGGGCTTTTATCTTTGATGCTGTCTCTGCCCGAAGATTGGGATTATACCACGCGCGGGTTGGCGTCCATCTGCAAAGAGGGCGTGGACAGCGTGTGTTCCACCGTGCGCGAGTTAGAAGCGGCGGGGTATATTATCCGCCGCCGCATCCGCGACAAGAACGGTCAGATGCGCGGTATGGAGTACACGGTTTTAGAGCAGCCGCAGCCCACGGAACAGGGTCCCGAAGAAGCTGCGCCTAAGTGTGCCCAACCAAAACAGGCAGAGCCTAAACGGGAAAAACCTGTACAGGAAAATCCTGCACAATTAAATACTAAAGAAATAAAGAAAGAAGAAACAAATAACGTATCGAATCCTATCCGCGCGGCGGGCCAGCGGACAGAGTACCGCGCCCTGCTGCTGAAAAATATCGAGTATCCGATTTTGGCGCAGAATAACCCGATGGATACGATGCGATTGGATGAACTGGTGGAGTTGATGCTGGATGTGGTTTGTTCCAAACGGGCTGCTATCCGTATCGCTGGCGAAAATATGCCTGCAGAGGTAGTAAAATCCAGATTTCTCAAGCTGAACGCGGAACACATTCAGTATGTTCTGGATTGCCTCAAGGACAACCCGCCCCGCATTCGAAACATCAAGCAATACTTACTGGCAGCGCTGTACAATGCGCCGCTGACGATAGAAAACTACTATGCCGCGCAGATCGACCACGACCTGTGCGGCGGAAAGAGGTGACATGATTTGCAGATGAAATTTTATTCTCCGCTGACTGCGGACTTTTTCCCAAATGAACCTGACTATGAGGACGAGTTCTACGACGAGTATGAGGGTTGCCCGCTGGACGGTCATGACCTGCTGCAGTATGCCGATGCTGTTGATGAGGCCGTGAAAAAGGACATTGCAGATTTCAACGGCGACCTCATGCAGTATTATCGCGAGGACGATTCGGTTCGCGGCAAAGTAGTCACGGCCATCCCGTCCGTTGAGCTGCATGGCAACAAGCTCTGCGGCTGTCTGACTGTGGAGCTGAAAGAACCTCTGCTCGATGATGAGCAGACCGTCCTCTGCAATTACATTTCCGGCCAGTACAGCGATGGCTGGGGCGAGGGCTTTGAGCAACGCGAAATCGAGGTTGAGGACGGCAAGCTGTATGTCCATTTCTGGCAGGATCACGATTTTGAACTGAAACGCGATGTGCCGGATGTGACCGAGTTCAAAAAACTGCTGAACCGTCCGAAGAAGCCCAAGATGCAGCTGATTGGGCAGGACGGCAACATTTTCGTCATCATGGGCCGCGCCTCCAGACTGCTGACCGACTATGGACAGGCCGACAAGGCCAAAGAAATGCGTGACCGCGTTATGTCCTGCGACAGCTACCAGAAAGCACTCAACATCGTTTCCGAGTATGTGGAAACCGAACTGTCGCCCACGCCCGCGCCCAAGCGTGACCGGGGTGATGCCAGATGAAGAAATACGAGATCACCGACATCGCCCATCCCGACAACCCGAACCTGCACCGCATTCGCGCGGTGACAGACTTGACCGAGGATGTCCTTGCCGGGATGCTCGGCGGCTATGTGGAAAGCTACGATAACCTCGACCAAGAGGGTCGCGCGTGGATTTCGGAAGATGCCATCGCCTGTGAAAATGCAGTTGTTTGTGGCGATGCAGTCCTTACAGATCACGCCGTTGCAAAGGGCTGCGCCTATGTCGGAAAGAACGCCACCGTGACAGGGGATGCGACTGTGCAGGATGATGCCATCGTCTGCGGCGGGGTCATTATGGGAAAAAGCTGTGTCTGCGGGTATGCCGTGATTCGGCAGGATGAGCAGACACTGTGTGCACCGACTATTGACGGAAACGCCCGCATCTATGGCGAAATCTCCGGCAATGTGGTCTGCCGCGGCAATGCCGTTGTCCTGCCCGGCACCAAGCTCGACAACAGGACGCAGGACTGCTTTGTACTCGAAGATGACCGTGTTTCTGTGCAGACGGCAAGCCGGACCCCGCCCCCGAAAGAACCCCGCACCCATGATTTTGAACGATAAGAAAGAAGGATGCCTTTGACGAATACTCCCGAAACGCTCAACATTCTCAACCCTGATTTCCGGATGCCCGAACACTGCGGCGGTGACCGCTGGTCGATTTTGCACGGGGATTCCCTGCAGATTCTCCGCCAGTTTGAACCGAACAGCTTCGATGCCATTATCACCGACCCGCCCTATGCCAGCGGCGGCAGCAGCCAGACCACTAAGAACCGCAGCACCAACGAAAAGTACAGCAGCATGAGCAAAGAAAAGGCGCTGCCCGACTTCGATTCCGACCAGATGGATCAGCTGAGTTGGATGTTCTGGACGGCGGCATGGCTGCAGGATGCCCGCCGCATTGCCAAGCCCGGTGCGCCCGTCTGCCTGTTCATCGATTGGCGGCAACTGCCCGCCATGACGCTGGCTTTGCAGTGGGCGGGCTGGACCTGGCGCGGTGTAGCCGTGTGGGATAAAGTCGCCAGCCGTCCACAGAAAGGACGCTTCCGCCAGCAGTCCGAGTACATTGTGTGGGGGTCGAACGGCAAAATGCCGCTTGAGAGAAATGTTGGGTGTCTGCCGGGCGTGTTCCGCTATCCGAACCCGCAGAACCGCATCCATGTCACCGAAAAGCCCTTGCAGCTTATGCGGGATGTGGTGCAGATCTGCGAACCGGGCGGGCGCATCCTTGACCCCTTTGCCGGGGCAGGCACCACCGTGCTGGCCGCTGTGCAGGAAGGCTATGAGGCTGTCGGCATTGAAATGTCGGACGCCTACTTCCGCCGCAGCACTGAACGGCTGAAAACTGCCCTTGAATCCGAAGTGAATCAGAACTGATTCACTATTTTGCAAGAGATACCGAAAAGTGAATCAAATCTGATTCACTCCCGAAATTCAGAAAGGAAACACGAAAATGAAACGACCTTGGGCTTTTATCTGCGCCAGCGAGGGCGCAACCTCCAAACACCTGCGCAACTATTGCCGCGAGGTGTACCTGCTGGGCTACCTGCCGGTATGCCCCAAATTGCAGGACAGCCAGTATCTGGTGCTGGAAGATGCCTTGGAACGTAGCGAATACACCGCCATTGTGCGGGATAAGCTGTTGCGCTGCCCGATGCTGGTGGTCTGCAGCCGAAATCAGGATGCGACCACCAACGCGCAGATCGGTTTGGCACAGAAATACAACCGCATTGTGACGACCTTGGACGGTTTGAAGAAAGCCGTTTCGGAGGGTGACGACCTTGTGTCGTGAACCGTGCTGCGGGTTGTCGTGTTTGGCTAGCATAGCGTCTGGTCGACCAGACGCACATTTTGGGGATGCCCCAAACCCCTGCCGTGCGTAAACGCAGATTTGTTGTCTCATTCCATGTCGATGAGAATGAATTATCATTCTTGAATCGGCAGGTTGCGGCCAGCAGTCTGAACCGAGAGGAATACCTGCGCACGCTCATTGTAGGCAAAGAAATCCATCCGCGCCCCTGCACGCACCATGCCGATCTGCTCCGCAAGGTGGCAGGGCTGTGCAACAACGCAAATCAGCTTGCCCACCGTGCCAACAGTACCGGAACAGCGGGGCAGGGGAGTGTGGATGAAATGACCCGACTAACCCAAGAGGTTTGGCGGGAAGTAAAAGAAAACTGGTAAAGGAGTCGCTATGAAAAATGGCTTACACATCCGTGATCCCTGTGCGCCGCCTTGACCGCACAGTGGACTATGTACAAAATAAAGCAAAAACGACACCGAAATCACTGGAAGAAGCTGTGGACTATGCGGCAAACCGGGATAAAACCGAATCAGCCTGTTTTGAAACAGGACTGGGCTGCACAACCACCAGCGCCTTTGAAGATATGCGATTGAATACGCTTCGCTGGCACAAAGAAACCGGTGTGCAGGGATACCATCTTGTCCAGAGTTTTGCAGAAGGGGAGGTGACTCCGGAACTTGCGCACCAGATCGGTGTCGAATTTGCGGAACAGCTATTGCTTGGGAAATACCAAGCAATTGTGACAACGCATTTGAACACTAAGCATTACCACAACCACATTGTATGGAGCGCCGTCAGCTTGGAGGATGGAAAGAAGTACCACAGCAACAGCAAAAGTTATTACACTGAGGTACGCGCCCTTTCAGACGCGCTCTGTCAAAAGTATGGGCTTTCCATCATTGAAACACCGGAATCGCTGCGAGGAAAGCGGCAATATGAAAAGTGGAGGGCTGAGGAAAACAACCAACCCACATGGCGCACTGCCATCCGGCAGGATGTGGACGAAGCAATTCAACAAAGCCTTACATGGCGGCAGTTTCTTAGTACAATGGAACGCAAAGGGTATGAGGTCCGCATGGGACGCAAGTATCCCGTTTTGCGTCCGCCCGGAAAAGAGCGCTTTGTTCGCTTCAAAACGCTGGGCAAGCGGTACACGCCAGAAGCCATCCAGACGCGCATCTTGTATCCACAAACATACTGCCCTTATGTGGAAAAGCCACCCACCATCCAGCATGGCCGCTTGCACAGCGAAAAGAAGCCCCGCCGCAAGCTGACCGGGCTGCGGGCGCTGTACTACCGTTACCTGTACGAGTTGGGTGCGCTGCCCCGCAAGCCGAGCCGCCCCAGCTATGCCGTGCGGCAGGATGCCTACAAGCTGGATCAGAGAATCCGGCAGATGGAATTCTTATCCAAGCACAACATTGACACGCTGGCACAGCTGGAAACTCACCGAAAAGCCCTGCAAACAGAAATTGGGCAGTTGCAGACAAAGCGTAAACAACTACCCAAAACCGATGATGTACAATCGCAGCATGAATCGGTCAACACCGCCCTAAAGCAGCTTCGCCAAGAAGAACGTCTCTGCCGCAAAATCGCAGAACACTCCCTAGAAGTGCAGCAACACCTCACCGAAGCCCGCCGTGACCGCGCTGAACAGCAAAAACAAGAACAGGAACGTGCGCGTGACCGCCGCCCCGATATTACAACACGTTAATCTGTAAGACCCAGCAGCCAATCCCGTGCATTGATGCGGCGAATGCCGTCATACTGTTCCTCCGGATCATCATCCATCGTAAGAATATATTTAGGATAGTGGTCGCGGATGGACAGTAAGGGTCGCAGCTCCCGCTGCAGGGTGTCCGCATCACGAACGGAAAGCGCTACTTGGTAATAGAAGGTATTGTTGCCGTTCATTGCCACAAAATCGACCTCGAAAGAATCGACCTTTCCGACATACACATCATAGCCGCGCCGCAGCAGTTCCAGATAAACAACATTTTCCAGAATATGCCCGGCGTCTGTATTGCGTTTGCCAAGCAGCATAAATCGCATACCGATATCTACGACATAGTATTTTCCCAAGGTTTTCAGATACTGCTTACCCTTGACATTATAACGCTGTGCGGGATAGATAATGTAGCTTTCGATCAGCGCATCAAGATAGCGTTCGACGGTCTTTACATCAACTTTTCGTCCTTCGGATGTTAGGGTGTCTGCGATTTTCTTGGAGGAAAGCGGACTGCCGATGTTGTCAAAAACATAGCGCAGCACGCTTTTCAACATCAACGGATCGAGGATCTTTCTTCGTGTCAAAATATCTTTTACGACAATCGTGTTGAAAATGCCATCCAAGTAATCCCGAATCTCGTTCGGATGCCCCTTAAGTTCCAGCGCATAGGGAAAGGAACTGTTTTCCAGATATTCGGTATATTTTATTCCGCGATCTTCCATACTGCCGGTACTCTGCATATATTCCTTAAAAGAAAGCGGCAGCATTTCGATTTGCACATAGCGCCCGGAAATAAGGGTGGCTATTTCACTGGACAGCATATAGGCATTGGAACCTGTGACGTATATATCTACATTCTTCTTGATATACAAGCTGTCGATCACTTTAGGAAAATCCGTGACGTGCTGTATCTCATCCAGAAAAATGTAAGTCATCTTTTCGGGAACAAGATGGTCTTTCAGGTAAGCGTACAGTTTTTTATAGTCGCTAAGTTCCTCAAAATCCATATCCTCAAAATTGATGGCAATAATTTGGTCTTGTTCGACGCCATTCTGCAGCAGCCAATCTTGGTACATTTCCATCAAAACAGACTTTCCGCAGCGGCGGATACCTGTTACGACTTTGATGAGTTGCTTGTCCTTAAACGCAATCAGTTTATTCAGGTATTCAGTTCTGGTAATCCGCATAATAAACCCTCCGCAACTTTTAATGATAGTATACGCCAAAAAGTGTAAAATGTCACGTACTTTTTGGAATCGAATCCAAATAATTCAAGAAAGAAGGATGTATATGAATTATTCAAACAAAGCATATGTTGAACACCTGCGCCGCAAGTACCCGCCCGGTACGCGGCTGCAACTCAACTGCATGGAAGATGAGATGGCCGTGCCTCCCGGCTCTATGGGTACGGTGGAATGTATCGATGATGCCGGACAGATCCACATGAATTGGGACTGCGGGCGCAGTCTTGCCCTCATCCCCGGCGTGGACTCGTTCAGCCGCTTGCCCTCGCCCAAAGAAAAGGCCGGTGATGCCAGATGAATTACGGTTCTGAACCTGCGGATCAGGTCGTCCGCTACTCGCTAGAGGGTGCGGAGTTTGCCCTGCGCATCTCCGGCACCGCTGCGAAAAACTTCTTCATTTTCGCACAGGCAGTGCTGCACGACAGCAAAAAGACCCACGGCAAAACGCACCTTATCCGGCTGCTGAAAGAGCAGAAACCACTGAAGTTTTTCACGGTGGACAAAGACCGTATGCATGATTTTGCCCGCGCTGCCAAAGCGCATGGTCTGCTGTTCTGTCCTATCCGCGACAAGATGGACCCCGACCACATTGAAATCGCCATTTTGCAGGATGATGCGTCCAAAGCAAACCGCATTATTGAAAAACTGCAGTTGGATGTCGTGGACACCGGCACGGCAGAACTGGTCGATGCTGTGCAGCAGAATTTGGAAAATGCAGCCCCCAACCACGAGGACACGCCCACCGTGGATTTTCCTCTGGGCTCGGAGAACGCCAGTCCGTCCGAGCCTTTCTCCGACAGCAGCAAATCTTTTGCAAACTCGCTGTCGCCGCGCGCCGATCAGCTTCGGGCCAAGGGTGAACGCCCCAGCGTGCGCATGGAACTCAGCGACATCACCGCCTATCTGCGCCGAAAGGTCGAGCCGCCGAAAGACCGTATGCCGAAGATGCCCGTAAAAATCAAGCGAAAGGAGAAAACACTGTAAATGGACTTGAATAAATATCTCAACAACGCCGCACCGTCAGAACCGCAGTATTCTAAGGAAGATTACGCTGCCATGAAGAAAACCGAGCGTGAAGCGGTTTGGGCGCAGGTGGATGCCCGCATGGGTGAGGTACTGGCAGATGCCCCGGCCTTGCAGGAATTTCTCAACTTCATGTCGCAATGCCGCAACTCGCTGCCGAACCAGCTTTTGCTCTCCGGCCAGAACGCCGACATCACGGACGCCCGCACATTCCAGCAATGGAAGGATGCCGGAAGGCATATCCGTACCGGCGAGGAAGGCTACACGGCCATTGTGGGGCAGGTGTACGAGAATAACGGCCGAAAGGCTTCCGGGTATAATATCGGCAAGGTGTTCGACATTACACAGACGCGCGGCAGACCGATACCGCCGCCCGCCGAATACCAAGTGGATGAACTGATCGCCGCGACCATTGAGAGCAGCCCAGTGGCGATTCAGATCTCGGACAGTCTGCCGGACGGCATCCAAGCGCAGTATGTTCCCAAGAACCGCACGATTTATGTCCGCAACGGCATGGACGCGGGAACAACGCGGTGCGCCATTATCCGGGAATGTGCGCAGGCTGACTTTCACAAGGACTATACCTATAACCGCCAAGCCTACGCTGCACCCAGCTACTGCGCCGCGTACATGGTCGCGCACCGATATGGCCTGGATACTGCCGCGTTCAACTTTGACCGTGTGGTTGCGCTGTACGGCAAACTGGATGCCGTACAGCAGAAAGGCTTTTTGTCTGATGTGAACGCCGTTGGCGGCGGGCTTCTGCGGCGGCTTGGCCGCACGCTGGCTGTACAGACCCGCGAACTGCTCGCCGCAGAATACGCTGTTGCCGTGCCGTCTGCCAAGAAGCAATCTCGCCAGCAGGAGCGCGGCTGATTGTTTTCCGTTTGTTTTCAAATGACGGATAGCTATTGCGGCAGTTCTATGATATGCTGTGAGCAAAGGATGGTGAAAAACAATGACAGAACGTAAAGTTAAACTTGACCGTGCCAACAAAAGCATCCTGCTCCGGGCGCTGGGTGATGTCTACTACGGCCAGCGCGCCCGCGGCGGCAGTGCCGAAGAAACGGGACGGCTCATCCTGAGGGTGAACGATCTGCCCGCAGGAGGTAAGCTGACGATGTCAGCGGCAGAGTATCGGCTGGCAAAAGCAGCCCTCAACCAACTGCGCACCCAGCGCTTGGCAGAGGGCGGTTATACTGATGCGGTGGATGATGCACTGACCCGGTTGCTGCACGCGCACACGCCGCTGTTTATCTGGTGAATCCGGCTATGACATGGGAAAAATTCTGGTCGATCATTGACCGAGTCCGCGCCAAAGCGGATATGCAGGATGAAGCGTCCGTGAAACGGTTCCTTTACACGGAACTCATCAAATTGCCGCAGGATGAACTGCTCGGCTTTGATTGCGCATGGCAAAGTTATCGCAATAAAGCCAACTTTCCCAAAATGGTCGCGGCGGCCTGCATCATCAATGACGGCAGTTCGGATGACAGATTTACCGATTTCCGTAACTGGCTGATTATGCAGGGGTACGATGCTTATCGGCAGGCGCTGATTGACCCCGATAACCTTGCGGCGCTCAACATTCCGTTCCGAGATACTGAGTGGATGGGATGCGGGAATGTGGCGTGGTATGCCTACGCGGGGCAGAAGCTGCACACCTATTTTGAAAAGGAAGGAATTGCCGCCAAGTTATTCCGAAAGTATCCGGCTCTGCTGAAATCGTCTGCCGATTTACATCAGGCAATTATGCAGGAACAGCTTGTACCCCACCGTGCGCCGGAAACCGAATGGGAACGACAAATGCTGCGAACGGAAGTCAAGCACTACATAGATACCAGTGGGCTGGCGTACAGCTACAACGAATTCTATACTCAAAATATGCCGGATAAGGTTGCATGGGAAACGCTGCAAAGCGATTTGTTTGCAAATCTGCCGCAAATCAAGGCGGAACGTATGCCGCAGGACTTTTCCGTAGTTTTGCCGAAGTTGTGGAGAAAACGTCAGGCATGGAATGCCGAGCGAACAAAACGCCCGCCCTATCGCGGCGAAGAAAGGTAGTCTACCACGCCGGGAAGAAAGAATCCTTGGTGGGTCTGGCTGCTGCCGCTGCCTGTTGTATGGTGGGCAGCACTGGCGGTGGCTTGCCGCTGGCAGCCGGGAATGAAAATAACGGCTCTGTTGGATGCGCTGAACAGCGCACTGGCAGAGCCGTTTGCGTTGGCGTGGGTCAGCAACAGCCCGCGCTTTTTGCTGGTGTTCACGGTGATTTACGCGGTAGCGGTTATTGTAGCTGTGACCGATCAGAAGAATACCCGCCCCGGTGCGGAGTATGGCTCGGCGGCTTGGGGTGACGTGTTTCGGCTGAATAAGTTCTACATGGACAGGCACGGGTCGAACCTGCTGCTGACGCAACATTTCCACATCGGAATCGACGGCTATAAGCACAAGCACAACACCAACATCCTGATCGTCGGCGGCTCCGGCGCAGGTAAGACCCGCACCTATGGCGTACCCAACGTGCTGGAATGTGCCTGCTCTATGGTAATTACAGATCCTAAGTCCGAAATTTTGCGTAAGACCGGCAATTTGCTGAAGCAAAAGGGATATGAGGTACTTGTTTTTGACCTCATAAACCCTGCCGCATCGTTCTGTTACAACCCGTTTGTGTATGTACATGATGACCGCGAAGTGCTTACTTTGATTGAAAATCTGATTCAAAATACCACGCCATCACATTCAAAAAGCAGCGACCCCTTCTGGGAAAAGTCCGAAACGGCGCTGCTGCAAGCCCTTATGTTGTACCTGCTGCACGAGGCTCCGCCCGAAGAACAAAACTTCTCTATGGTGATGGAGATGATAGCTGCCGCCGAAGTCCACGAGGACGATGACAACTACCAATCCCCGCTGGACATCCTGTTTGAGCGCTTGGAAATGCGCGAACCCGACAGCATCGCTTGTAAGCAGTACCGCATTTTTAAGCAGGCGGCAGGCAAAACCGCGAAGTCGATTTTGGTAAGTGTAGGTGTGCGCCTTGCGGCGTTTAACCTGCCATCCATCGCCAAGCTGACGATGACAGACGAACTGCACTTGCAGGAATTGGGCGAGCGCAAAATCGCGCTGTTCTGCTGCATCCCGGATTCGGACAAATCCCTCAATTATCTGGTCGGCATGATCTACACCCAGCTTATCCAGACGCTGTACCGCCAAGCAGACCGCATACACAAGGGACGATTGCCTGTGCCTGTGCATTGCCTTATGGACGAGTACGCCAATATTTCCTTGCCAAAAGATACCTTTTTGTCGGCGTTGGCCACCATGCGTTCCCGCGCCATTTTCTGTTCCATCATCGTGCAGAACATGGCACAGTTAAAGGCTATGTACAAGGATGATTGGGAATCACTGGTCGGTCTGTGCGACGAGTTTCTCTACCTCGGCGGCACCGAAAAGGAAACCCACAAATATGTTTCGGAACTGCTGGGCAAGGAAACCATCTCCACGACCAGCTATAACCAAAGCAAAGGGCGCAGCGGCAGTTACAGCATCAACCACCAGCAGTCCGGGCGCGACCTTATGACCCCGGACGAGGTGCGGCTGCTGGACAACGGCAAGTGCATCCTGTTCATCCGAGGGGAACGCCCTGTGGTGGACTACAAATACAATCTGATCAAGCATCCCAACATCCGCTACACCGAGGACGGCGGCGCAGCCCCTTACGACTACACCGCCGCCGACAACGCGCGGGACGATCTGCCCGGCGCACCCGAAAACTACGAACTGCTGGATATGGACGATTTTCTACCCGCCGAAGCGACAGAGATGAAGCCAACCATACAAAGAATCAGGAGGCCCAAATGAAGCTGAATCATAACAAAAAATCCGTGAAAATTTCTCTCAATTTGTTTGCGCTGTACGCCGTCATGGTGTGCGGCATTGTTTTCGCCCTGCCCGCCTTTGCCGCAGATGACCCGCTGGTCGTGGTCGAGAACCTCTCCACGTTCATCTTTTCACTGATCCGCGCGGTGGGTCTTATCCTGCTGGGGTGGGGCATCGTGCAGGTCGGCCTGTCCTTGCAGAGCCACGACCCCAGCCAGCGCAGCCAAGGTTTCCTGACGCTGGCCGGTGGGCTGGTTATCACGTTCGCCAAAGAAATCCTCGACCTCATTACCGCGTGAGGACGGCACCAAGAGGAAAGGTGGTGATGTCCTGTGGGTGAGTCATGGATCGTGTCGAACCTGAACGCCGCGCTCTCCACATGGAATGACAAGCTGGCGGAGATTTGGTCGCTGCTGACAGAAAGTCCGCAGACATTCAAGGGCGGGCAGGTCTGGGGCGTGATGACCGGCATTCACGGCGCTTTGCAGGCAATCGGCTATGGGCTGCTCGTGCTGTTTTTTGCCGTGGGTGTTATGAAAACCTGCGGCAGCTTTGTGGAAGTCAAAAAGCCCGAACACGCCCTCAAACTGTTCATCCGCTTTGCACTGGCAAAAGGCGCGGTGACCTACGGGCTGGAATTGATGCTGGCGGTGTTCTCCATCGTGCAGGGCATGGTGTCTACCATCATCACCCAATCGGGTAGCTCCGGCATGAGCAGCGTATCGCTGCCGCAGGAGTTGATCGATGCCATCAACAATGTGGGCTTTTGGGATAGCATCCCGCTGTGGGCGGTTACGCTGATCGGCGGGCTGCTGATTACGGTTTTATCTTTTACCATGATTCTCACGGTCTACGGCAGAATGTTCAGCCTGTGGATGTACGCCGCGATTGCGCCGATACCGCTGTCCACATTTGCGGGTGAACCCACCAGCAGCGTGGGCAAAAACTTCATCCGCAGCTATGCAGGGGTCTGTTTGCAGGGCGTGGTGATTGCCTTGTCCTGCATTATTTTCTCCGCCATTTCGTCCAGCCCGCCCGCCGTGGATACCGGCGCATCCGTTGTCACGGCGGTATGGACCTATGTCGGGGAACTGGCATTCAACCTGCTGGTGCTGGTTGGTGCCATCAAGGGCTGTGACCGCATCGTGAAAGAAATTATGGGGTTGTAAAGCAAAAGCTGCGCACCATTATGGTGCGCAGCAAATATTACGCCTGATGATAGAGAATCCATTCCAGCAAATCCGCTGCCTTTGCACGACCGCTTGCAATTTGCAAAATAATGTCAATCAGTTCTTCCTGCGTGTAGTCAAGTTCAATTCCGTTAATTGCCAGAAAAACCAGCATAACGTGGGCGCCGATGCGCTTGTTGCCATCCACGAATGGGTGATTGCAGACTAAGCCAAATCCAAGCTGTGCCGCCTTTGCCTGCACGGATGGATATAGATACTGCCCGCCGAATGTAGCAAAAGGAGCATTCAAAGCAGATTCCAATAAACCATCGTCACGGATGCCGGCAGTACCGCCAAATGTCTCCAACAGAGCATTATGCAGCCTTAAAACCTGTTCCTTGCTCAGCGTTTTCATTTGGCAAGTACCTCATAGGCTTGCTTGTTTTTGGCAATCAGACGCTTGGAGATTTCGAGAATGTCCTCGTCTTTCGCCTGTTGCTCGTCCTCGACTTGGCTGAAC
>ENA-OPXC01000850-OPXC01000850.1-human-gut-metagenome-genome-assembly--contig:-NODE-850-length-24926-cov-4.043223_pt1 | contig 24926 bp, 16 predicted proteins | sample MGYA00241512_ERZ502016 | MGnify/ENA primary metagenome ERZ502016 (study PRJEB25962, sample SAMEA2043043) | human gut metagenome | biome: human gut; feature: human-associated habitat; material: faeces...
GATACCTCCGTATCCCAACCTAATTAACCTTAAATCTAATACTATGAAAAACACAATGTAAAAGTAACGCCTTCACGCTATGCGTGCAAGCATGGAAGCATGATTTTTATGCTGTATAACATTGTTTAGAAACTCAAATGAAAAATTGACAAGTTCACTAATCAATTCCGGCCAACCGTCCCTGCCCGCCGGCCGCGCATACGGCTCCATCCGCAGCCGAAACAATACACCACTCAAAAGAAAAAGGAAAAAAGAACACGGACCTTATGAAAACCAAACGGCACCTTAAACCAAAAAGACGGCAGATAAAAAATTTTTTCCGGCACCCTGCCCCGACCTCTCCTGCAGGCCCGAATGCCGGCGGCTCACCTTACGACACGGAGCGTAAGGGCATAAAAAAGGGATACCTCCGTATCCCAACCTAATTAACCTTAAATCTAATACTATGAAAAACACAGTGCAAAAGTAACGCCTTCACGCTATGCGTGCAAGCATGGGAGCATGATTTTTATGCTGTATAACATTGTTTAGAAACTCAAACGAAAAATTGGCAGATAAAGTTTACAAAAAAAGCCTCACTTTCGGTAAGTCTGCCCCCCCTGCCCGCCCGTATATCGGCAAAAAAACAGACCGCCGGACATAATTTAGAAAGGCAAAACCCTTTATTGGCAAATTAAGTAGTACCTTTGTGCCCGCAAAATCTGAATTGTCAAACCAAATCTCCTTATTATAGCATAAAAACAGAACTATGGAATGGCTCAATCATATCCTGCCGCTTCCGACAGACATACAAGCCGTAATCATCATTTGCCTGATATGTGCCGTAGGGCTCATGCTGGGCAAAATTCACGTGCGCGGCTTCTCGCTGGGCGTAACTTTCGTATTTTTCTGCGGCATTCTGGCCGGTAGCCTCGGCCTGACCATTGACCACAACATGCTCACCTATGCCGAGAGTTTCGGACTGGTGCTCTTTGTCTATGCGCTGGGCCTTCAGGTGGGTCCGGGTTTTGTCAGTTCGTTCCGTCAGGGCGGCACCACGCTCAACCTGCTGGCCATAGGCGTCATCCTGCTGGGCACACTCATTGCCCTGCTGGCCGTGGGGCTGACGGGCGTAAGCCTGCCCGACATGATGGGTGTGCTGTGTGGCGCCACTACCAACACGCCTGCCCTGGGTGCGGCCCAACAGACGCTGCAGCAGATGCACCTGCCTTCGGCCGGAGCGGCCCTGAGCTGCGCTGTGACCTATCCGCTGGGCCTTATCGGCGTCATCCTGGCCATCGTCATCATGAAGCCCCTGCTCTACAAGCGCCAGTCGCCGGCAGCCGACCTTCACAACGACGACGAGGCCTTCATCTGCTCCTACCAGATCTGCAACCCCGCCATCTACGGAAAAAGCCTCAACAACCTGACGGGCCTGAACAGCAAGCAGTTTGTAGTGTCGCGCCTGTGGCGTGACGGCAAGGTCATCCTGCCCGACGCCACCACCAGCCTGCAGGAGGGCGACCGCCTGCTCGTCATCACCAAACAGAAATATGCCGACCAGCTGACCGTGTACTTCGGCAGCCGCGACAAGACCGACTGGAACAAAAACGACATCGACTGGAACAAGCTTGACCACCGCCTGGTGTCGCAGCGCATCATCATCACCCGCCCCGGCATCAACGGCCACAAGCTGGGCGACCTGCACCTGCGCAACCGCTACGGCGTTACCGTAAGCCGCGTGTTGCGCTCGGGCATCAATCTGGTGGCCTCGCCCTCGCTCATCCTCTGCATGGGCGACCGCGTCACCCTGGTGGGTGAGCAGCAGAACATCAAGCGCGCCGCCGCCGAGCTGGGCAACTCCGTCAAGAGCCTTGACGAACCCAACCTGATGACCATCTTCATCGGTATTGTGCTGGGCCTGACCTTCGGCTTCATTCCGCTCCACATTCCCGGCATGTCGTTCCCCGTACGGCTGGGTCTGGCCGGCGGCCCCATCATCATGGGTATTCTCATCGGCGCCTACGGCCCGCGCTTCCACATGGTTACGTACACCACCAACAGCTCCAACCTCATGCTCCGCTCGCTGGGCCTCTCTATCTATCTGGCCTGCCTGGGCCTTGACGCCGGGGCCGACTTCCTGACCACCGTCATGCGGCCGGCCGCCCTTATCTGGATTGCAGTGGCCATGGTCATCACGCTGCTGCCCGTCATCATCATGGGAGCCGTATCCGTCCTGTTCAGCAAACAGAGCTTTTCAGCCACCTGCGGCATGGTATGCGGCGCCATGGCCAACCCCATCGCCCTGAACTATGCCAACGACACCCTGCCCGGCGACGAAGCCTCAGTGTCGTACGCCACCGTCTACCCCCTCTGCATGTTTGCCCGCGTCATCCTGGCCCAACTCATCGTCATGTTCTTTGCCTGACGGGGAATGCCCGGTCTTGCCGCGCTGACAAAATGATGAATATCTGCGTATATTTTTACACGAAAACTACAAAAACATTACAGAATGTAAGGTAAAAACAACCAATAAGGGCGAAAATAAGGACAAGTTAGATTTTTTAACACATAAAATCGACGGAAATATGCCCTAAGTTTTGGAACGTTTCAGAATTAATCGGTACATTTGTAACATGTTTTTCACAGTAATAGATTTAAGGTTAACAAGGTGTGGGGCACGGTGGTGCCCCTTTTTTATTATCCGCCATTCAGAACACTGAAAAAACAGCCTTCGCATTTTCCAAACGACAACTCTCCCACCAATGCTCCTGCTACCGGACTCCATACGGCAGTCTGTCAGCCGAATTTTGATAAAAAAAATTTTTTTCAGCCGAATTTTTTGTATCTTGCATTCCATAAAAACTATTCCTTAACCACATGAAAGCACTTTTTATCACCACCTTACGCCCCGGCAGGGGCTTGAGTTTCGGACTGAGCCTGATATTGTGCCTCAGCTTCTTCACGGCCTGCAAAAGCCAGCAAACCTCAACAAGCCTCAGCCACAACGGCAAGGAACTGTACGACATGAACGGCAAGAAGATTCTGTCGGACCAGTTCGAAAAAATTGACTTCTTTATAGGTAACTACCTCGTACAGAAGGGCAACCTAAAAGGGCTCTACAACACGAGCGGAAAAGAAATCCTACCCTGCAATTTCGACAGAATTGAACTCTATACGGGAAACTACCTCGTACAACAGGGCAACAAAAAGGGACTCTACAACACGAGCGGAAAAGAAATCATGCCCTGCAAATACAAGGAAATCGTGATGAGGCACGGCAGGTGGCAGGGCGAGATGTAAGCAACCAAAAGCTAAGAGCTATTGTTTTTTGTTAATTGTGTTTGCGGGCCGACCTTCGGCCCGCTCTTTTTGTCTATATTTGTAGGAGAGACAGGATGCGGCGCAGCCACTCCGATACGGCAGATGCCCGGTCGGTGGACGCCCCATCCCTCCAAACAGTCAGAACCAGGCGCGCCCGCTTTCGCGGAACTGCCCCAATCTCCCAAAAGCTATGATGAAAGAACGAACCGTACGCATTTTCTGCAAAAACAACCAACAATACTACGACATTCCGGCCGGTTCTACACTCGAGGACCTGTATCCCCTGACGAACCTGGACATGCCCTACGGACCGGTGAGTGCCAAGGTCAACAACAAGGTGGAAGGTCTGCACTTTGTGTTTTTCAACAACAAGGATGTGGAATTTCTTGACATCACCTCGGCCTCGGGCCTGCGCACCTACACGCGCTCGCTGTTCTTTGTGCTCTACAAGGCCGTGAGCGACCTCTACCCCAACAGCCGTCTGCGCATTGACACGCCCGTATCCAACGGATACTACTGCCGCCTGCAGATAGGACACGAAGTGACGGAGGAAGACGTGGGCCGCCTGCGCCTGGAAATGCACCGCATCGTGGCGCGCAAACTGCCCTTCCATCGCGTAACGTGCCACACGAACGAGGCCATCGAACTGTTCAAGCGCGAAGGGCGCACCAACAAGGTGAAACTGCTGGAGAGCACGGGCCTGCTCTACACCACCTACTACACCCTCGACGGCCTGCCCGACTACTACTACGGCTCCCTGTTGACCAACACGGAGCAGCTGTACATGTTTGACATCATAAAGTTCGCCGACGGCATTCTGCTGCGCCTGCCCGACCCTGAAAATCCCTCGCAGCTGCGCCCCATGGTGCCGCAGCCAAAAATGCTGGAAGTGTTTGACGACCACCACCGCTGGCAGAACATTCTGGGCATCTCCACCATAGGCGAGTTCAACGAGGCATGCGCCAAAGGGGCCACCAACGAGCTGATCAACGTGTCGGAAGCCCTGCAGGAAAAGAAAATCAGTGCCATAGCCGACCGCATAGCCTCCGACCCCCGGCGGCGCGTCATCCTCATCAGCGGTCCCTCGTCGAGCGGCAAGACCACCTTTTCCAAACGCCTCTCCGTACAGCTCATGGCCTGCGGCCTCTGGCCCATGCCCATCTCGCTGGACGACTACTTTGTAGACCGCGACAAGACGCCCCTCGACGCCCAGGGCGAATATGACTTTGAAAACATCGAGGCGCTCAACATCCCGCTGCTCACGCAGCACATCAATGCCCTGCTGCAGGGCGAGGAGGTGGAACTGCCGCGCTACAACTTCCAGACCGGGCGCAGCGAGAAAAGCGGCAAGCGCGTCCGTCTGGAAAACCATCAGATTCTGCTGCTCGAGGGCATACACGCCCTCAACCCCGCCCTGACGGCCGACATTGACGACAGCTGCAAATTCAAAATTTATGCCTCGGCGCTGACTACCATCCTGCTGGACGACCACAACTACATCCCCACCACCGACAACCGCCTGCTGCGCCGCATCGTGCGCGACTACAAATACCGCGGCTACTCGGCCCTCGACACCATACGCCGCTGGAAATCGGTGCGTCAGGGTGAGGAAAAATGGATTTTTCCCTATCAGGAAAATGCCGATGCCATGTTCAACTCGGCCCTGCTCTTCGAGCTGGCAGCCCTGCGCCAGCAAGCCCTGAACCTGCTGGAACAGGTGCCGGAATCAGAACCCGAATATTCCGAAGCCTACCGCCTGCGCAAATTCCTGCAATACCTCAAGCCCATCTCCACCAAGGGCCTGCCCCCCACCTCGCTGCTGCGCGAATTCCTCGGCGGAAGCACATTCAAGTATTGAAAACCACTATCCTAAAATAAAATCCCTGCCGGTTTCCAAAGGCTGCAGCCTTACGGGAACCGGCAGGGATTTTATAATAAGTCATAAGCCATCACGCTCCGGAACTTATACGTCCATACTATACCCCCATGTATAGAATTCTGTTTGTTTTATTCCCTGAAACTCTATGTCCGAAGTAATCTTTTTGTTTTTTTAACGCATACCGCCTTTGGCCGGTAAAATGACAATATGCATTGACCTGTGTTGCCCGGTGAAATACAATAAGTCCCTTTGTGTTTATTGGTGTAGTTCAGGCGGGAACATATTGATTATAAAGCCTGAACCAGGTTTATTGGCTTAACGCAATCGGGCTGACAGGCCAATCATGGATTACATATTGTATTTTATAAGAAAAATCCCTACGTACATAATGTACAATGTATGATATGTATATGCATGAAAATTAATGTTTTATATCATATTCTTTGATTTGTTCCGGTGTGATTTTGTTCCTAAGTTTGTATTTGGTAAAATGAATCGGTATGCTGAACATGGAAAAAAGGCCTTTGGCCAATCATCATTTGTCCGTTGACTGCGTTGTAATTGGCTTTGACGGCAAACAGCTGAAAGTTCTGCTGATAAACCGTGCGGGCGAAGACAATGGCGAAGTTTATCACGACATGAAGCTGCCCGGAAGTCTGATCTATGTGGATGAAGATTTGGACGAAGCGGCAAAACGTGTCTTGTTTGAACTGACCGGTCTGAAGAGCGTAAAATTGGTCCAATTCAAAGCATTCGGCTCCAAAGACAGGACAAGTAATCCCAGAGACGTCCTTTGGTTAGAGCAGACGATGCAGCTGAAGGTGGAACGCATTGTAACCATTGCCTACCTGTCGTTAATCAAGATAGACCGTACGCTGGATAAAAATCTGGACGGCCATGGAGCCTGCTGGGTTGCTCTTAAAGATGTGAAGAAGCTGGCATTCGACCACAATCGGATTATCCGCGATGCCCTGACCTACATCCGGCATTATGTGGAATTCAATCCGTCTTTACTGTTCGACTTGTTACCCCGCAAATTTACGGCCTCGCAATTAAGGATATTGTTTGAGCTGATTTACGGCAAAACCGTTGACGTACGTAATTTCCATAAGAAAATCGTCATGATGGAATACGTGGTTCCTTTGGACGAAAAGCAGCAAGGTGTGGCTCATCGCGCCGCCCGCTACTACAAATTCGACAGAAAAATCTACCACAAGGTGCGTCGTTGAATAACATTCTTTCTGATACTGTGATTACTGCATAGTTGCATGGAAACCATGCTATATGTGCTCATTCTTATTTTAACCTATGAAAAACTATAGAAAAACATTACTGGCTCTTTTCTGCCTGACTCCCTTTGCCGTTTGGGCGCAACTTCCTTACCTGGACGGTTCGTTGCCTATTGAGACTCGGGTAAACGATTTGGTTTCGCGCATGACGCTGGAAGAAAAGGTTTCGCAGATGATGCATACTTCCAAAGGCATTGAACGCCTGAAAGTGCCTCCCTGCAATTGGTGGAACGAATGCCTGCACGGCGTGGCACGCTCCAGTGAGAAAACAACGGTTTTTCCGCAACCCATCGGGTTGGGAGCTACGTTTAACCCGCAGGCTATAAAGCGCATGGCAGAGATGATTGCAGCTGAAGGCAGAGTGGTTCATCAGATAGCCGTTGAAAAAGGGACAACATTGAACCGCTATACCGGATTAACCTTTTGGACTCCCAACATTAATATTTTCCGCGATCCGCGTTGGGGCAGAGGACACGAAACGTACGGCGAAGACCCCGTACTGACAGCTGAAATGGGCATTGCAATGGTACGCGGGCTTCAGGGTGAAGATTCCGTCTATCTGAATGTGGCAGCCTGTGCCAAACATTTTGCCGTACACAGCGGTCCGGAGGCGTTGCGCCATGAATTTGATGCCAAGGCTTCCGACCATGATTTGTTTGATACTTATTTGCCTGCCTTTTACCGACTGGTTACCGAGGCAAATGTGGCCGGCGTCATGTGTGCCTACAATCGTTTCAATGGTCAACCCTGTTGTGGAAGCAATCTGTTTCTGCGCAAGATTCTGCTGACAGACTGGGACTTTAAAGGATACGTAACATCGGATTGCTGGGCAATCAATGATTTCTGGGGCGGTCATAAGACTCATGCGACTCCGGCAGAAGCCGTGGCCGATGCGGTCTTGCATGGAACGGACCTGGAATGTGGAGAGTCCTACACGAATCTGCTCGAAGCCGTTCAGAAAGGTTTGATAACCGAAGCGCAACTGGATATTTCGCTCAAGCGGCTCCTTACCGTACGCTATCGGCTGGGACTGTTTGATACGCAGCATAAGAATCCTTATGCCAACCGGCCGAAGTCATTGCTTGAAGCTCCCGAACATGGTGCCCACGCATTGGATTTGGCACGTCAGTCAATGGTGCTTCTCAGTAATAAGAAAAAACTCCTCCCGCTGTCGTCTAAAAAGAAATATAAAATATTGCTCGTTGGACCGAATGCGGACAATCAGACAACACAATTAGGCAATTACAACGGATTTCCGACACATAATGTAACGTTGCTTGAGGCTCTGCGCAATGAGCCGAACGTTGAGGTTGTCTATGACCCGTTGACCGACTTTACTACATGGAAAGACGGAACGGATATCGATTCGCTCATGCAGCAGTGTCAGGATGCGGATATGATACTCTTTGCCGGCGGTATTTCACCCCTGCTCGAAGGCGAGCAGGGAGATGCCGGCGGAAACGGCGTTGAGGGCTTCCGCGACGGCGACCGCACGACAATAGCCCTGCCGAAAGTACAGACCCAAGCCATGCAACAGCTGCAGAAAATGCACAAGCCCATCGTGTTTGTCTGCATGTCGGGCAGTGCCGTATCCTACAACTGGGAAGCCGAGCATCTTTCTGCCGTGATTCAGGCCTGGTATGGCGGTCAGGCTGCCGGAACAGCCCTGACTGACATTCTTTTTGGCAGATATAATCCTTCAGGGCGCCTGCCTTTGACTTTCTATCGTTCGGATACAGATTTGCCGCCGTTTGAAGATTATTCGATGCAGGGCCGTACCTATCGTTATTTTGAAGGTGATGTCCTGTACCCCTTTGGCTATGGCCTAAGCTACACAACGTTCAAGTACCGGAACCTGAAGATGCCTTCCGAAGCACAGACGGGCGATTCCGTAAGAGTCAGTGTCGAAGTGGTCAACACCGGCAAGATGGCCGGTGAAGAAGTGGTACAGTTGTATTTGTCTCATCGTGAAATGGCCGAAGAGGCTCCGCTGTGTGCCCTGAAAAAATTCATGAAAATCAAGCTGAAGCCGAACGAACGGCGCACGGTTTCGTTTGTCCTTTCGCCACGTGAATTGGCTTTTGTCGACCTGGCCGGCGAAATTCGCCAGGATGCCGGAACACTCAAGGTTTTTGTTGGCGGTGTATGTCCATCAGCCCCACAGCGGTTTACCCAAGGAATACTGAGCGCATCTTTACAAATACAAGGCGAATCCAGATCCTTCCTCTATTAGGCACGGCTCGTCGAAACGATAAAACAAACCAGAAATCCGAAAAAGCATTGTCGGGTCAAAACATACAGGATATGAACAGAATTCTTTCTTTTTTCCTTTTCGGACTTTCCATGTGCAGTTGCAGTCCGAATCTTCAAGAATCGTTTAAAACAGATTATTTCGGTATTGACGTTGATTCACGCGGCTATATTGTCGGTATGTGGAACCGCACTCGCGAAAGCCGGAATTTCAGTCCGGCCGACCAGCCATCGCCGTTGCTTTCACTCTATGATGAGGAACTGAAGCGCTACTATTACCCGCAAAAGGCACATTACAGCAAAGGAGAGTATCAGCTGGAATATGAAAACGGATCGGTGGCCACAGTCAAGCTGGAAGAAAAGCCCAAATACTTCAAACTGACTCTGGAAAGTCTGGAGCCCCGCAACGGCATCGACGGCATTCAATGGGGAAGCTATTATACGAACATCACCAACCTGCTGGGTGAAATCATCGGTGTGGCCCGCGACACTTCGGAAGCCGTATGCTATGCCATCGGTGCGCTGGCATTGGACGACAACACTATTGGTGGAGAATCACGCTTCACGTCCGAAACCGGTCCGTCAGGATATATTGCCCATTCGCCCGACCCGGTCAATCATCCGCTCCCGGTCACCCTGCACGAAGGGCAGCAGTTTACGATGGGAGGCGACGGCATCAACGATGTGGCATTCTACAACCGTAAGGAACCCTATTTCCGCATACTTTACGGAAATACGGCTTTTGTTGACTGCAACGGACGTATCCAAATCCGCTACCATGCCCGCAACCGTCAGAAAGGCAAGCTGATTTATTCGCCGGAAGGGAATCCTATATTTCAGAATAATGAACCCAACCACATGATGCGGCAGGATGTGCCCGGAGTGGATTTCATCGGTTCTTCCATTGCCTTGTGGGGAAGCCCCGACAGTGTGGCCCTGCTGGATGTGATTCAGAACATTGTAGTCAATGAAAATCTGCCTCATCCGATGTTCCAGGGCAAATGGGTTAAAGACCCCACCAGTTTTATGCCTGACCTCTGGACGTATGGCGGCTTGATGGACAGCATGGCCTCCTATGCCAAACAGATGGGTCTGAAAGTGATTCATACCTACGACCAGCCGTTTTTGCATCCGGACCGTGGAAACGGAGGATATATCGACGGACCGGACCACGAATTCAAGCGCTATCATTTTACCGACCGCGACCGTTCGACCCGTGAATATGCCGATATTCTGGCCCGCGACGGTCTGATTCTGGGCCGTACCTGCATTTCCAATTCAATGGCTCCCGGAACGAAAGATTGCAGCCCGGTTCCTTCAGACAGCATCTGCATTCTGCACCGTCATTTCCTGGCCAAAGACATCAGTGCAACAGACACTCTGATTTACGTTGACGATCCTTCATATCTGGAAGAAATTGCCTGTTGGGAAGGCCACAGCCGGGAACTGAACATGGTGAAAATCGGTAAGGAACTGATTCATTATTTAGGAGTCACCAAGGAAAAGCCCTACCGCTTGCTGAAGGTAACACGGGGCTACTGGAATACCAAGCCGGCCACGCACGACAAAGGAGATGCCGTAGACAAACTGCAACCGACCGTAGGAGGGGCTTATGCCGGACTGGTGCCGAATTTGGAACTACAGGATGAACTGGCCCGGCATTATGCGGATATCTGCTATCGTTGCGGCCTCGGCATGTTTGACTACGACGGGCAGGAATTCTTTTTCCATACCGGTTTTGGAAGTTACTCGGTCAAACGCTTTTTCCGTAACATGTTTGACCAGGCCCGGAAATACGGATTGCCCGATATCCGCTTTACGGGAGCCACGCTGTCAGAAGGTTCGTGGCATTACCAAAGTACATGGAACGTAGGCGGTGGCCTGAACATATACGATGTGAAAAAAAGAGTATGGGGCAGCACGACGAGTCAGGGTAAGGATCTTCGTGATGTCACGTATGCCAACTTCTTCCCGTCGTCCTTCAGGGCCAATTTCCCTATTACGGCCCAATCGACGGCAGCGGATTTTGAACATATTGAAGCTACGGCCGTTGGCTACGGCTGCACGTATGCGTTAAGAATCGGACAACGCGATGTTGAAAGCTGTCCTGAGAAATATGCCATCTTCCAGGTCATACGTACCTGGGAAGAAGCCCGCAGGGCAAATGCCTTCCCCACGCACATCCGGAAACTCTTGCAGAACCCGGATTTAAGTTGGCGGCTGGAACGGAAAAAGAATGCTGACGGATGGATATTATATCAGATGGACCAGGGACGGAAAATAAAATCGTATGAACTTCACAAGCAATAGAATAAGATGAAGATCAATTATAAGGCATTTCTTGGTGGACTCTTCTGGATATTCGGCATGAACGGAGCGGCACAAAGTTCCTGGCTGCCGAATATGCCGGAGCGCAACCATCCTGTCCGTTTGCTTGAATGCACTTATCATGAAGCTGAATTAATACGGTGTCAGGAAATAAACGACTCTTCGGCATGGACCGTTCAGACCGAGAAGACAATGACGGACAGCACAACGTCATATACGTTCCGGTTTACAGCCCGACAGGCCATGAAGGACGCCGGAGTGGCCGTGGCGTTTGACTGTTATGACTGGACAAGCGACAATTATGTATTGCTGCCGGCTTCTGTCTACAACGGCAACCGGCAACGCATCGTTTATCGTGACTATGCCACCGGCCTCGACAAAACCGACCACGGCCGAAAGGATCTGGCACTGACGTCAAACCCCATACCCCAACTTTCACCGGAATTCGGCGCGCCATCGCGCCTGGAAGTCAACGTCAGCAATGTATCCACCCCTGCCATGTTGTTTCTGGAACGCTCCAAAAAATCAGCTACTATTTTACTGACCGACCAGGGTATCCGCCAAAAAGACCGCATACTGGACCATGCCCTGATTGTGGAGGAAACTCCGGACCGGAGTGTGGCGTCATTTGTAATCAGTGCCCCCGGGGTTCGTGAGCGCAAGCCGGAATTCATCGGTTTCAGCAAAAGCCCGGACCGCGGCATATCGGTACAGGCGGGCGACCAGATTGTCATTCGGGTCACGGAAATTACGTTTCCGTGCAACCGTGTTCCGGAATTGCTGGAACAGTTCATGAAGTTCCGGAAATTCCATACACGCAAGGAAGCCCCCCGAAACCTGATGCCCATGAGCGAAGTGTGGAAACGCATGGTGAAAAACATTGATGAGCGCTATTACGAGGGCGAACATTGGGCTTATTACTGTCCGGAAAATGCCGACTGGCTTTCTTATGGTTGGATTGGAGGGTTAATCAACACCTATCCGATGCTGGCCTTGAACGACGAGAAACATTTTCAGCGCGTAAAAAACACCTTTGACTTCGGCTTGCCGCGAGCCAAAGGACACAGCGGCTATTACTACGACGTATTGGGATCAGACGGAAACGTGCTCTACCGGGACGGCGCACGGCTGAATCCCGGTATCGGGCTGACCCGCAAGAACGGAGACATCCTGTATTGGATGGTCAAACAGTTTATGCTCTTGAAAGAACAGGGCAAGTCCGCACTGATTGCTCCGGAATGGGAGCAGCAAGTCCGTTTGCTGGCCGATGCATTTGTCCGTACCTGGCAGAAAGAGGGTACGTGGGGCAATTATCTGGACGTAGAATCGGGCGACGTTGCCATTTACAATACAACCAGCGGTGCCATGGCTGTAGCCGGGCTGGCCTTGGCGGCCGGCTATTTTAATTGTCCGGCTTATCTGGAAACCGCCTGTCAGGCAGCGGCAGATTATTATAACCATTTCGCACTGGTCGGTTTTACGTCAGGCGGTTGCGGCGATATTTTGCAGAACGCCGATTCTGAAACGGCAGTAGCCCTGCTTACGTCCCTGATGACTCTGTATGAAGTAACCGGCAGGGAAATGTATCTGAAACAAGCCGCCGACTTGGCTAACTTATGTGCCACCTGGGTTGTTTCATTTCCCTATCTGTTGCCTCCAGAAACCCCATTGGCCCGACTGGGCGCCAACCTGACCGGCGCGGTGTGGGCCAGCACGCAAAACAAGCATGGTGCTCCCGGATTCTGTACGCAATCCGGCGATGCATTGTTCAAGCTGTTCCGTACAACCGGCCGCGCTGAATATGCCGAACTGCTTCGGGATGTCATCCACGCCCATGCGGAAGGCATACAACCCAACGGAAAAATCACAGAAAGGCTGACCTACTGCGATGCTGACAGTCGCGGTTCGCGTGGAGACGGCGGTAAAACGGGATGGAACGAAACCAACGGAGCACTGATGGCTTTGGAAATTCCCGGAATATATATCCGCACTGACCGGGCCGGCATGTTTGTCTTCGACCATGTGGAGGCATCCATCGTCAGACAGGACAGGCGGAAGATGGTCCTGAAAATAACCAATCCCACCCGCTTCGATGCAACGGTGACGATTCTGGCCGAAGATGCCCGTAAGGCAGCCCGCCCGCTGGGCGAGAATGCCCATCTGCACTGGAAGGAAAAGGTCATGGTCAAAGCCGGTCAATCAATTTTCCATACCATTCAGAAATAAAAATGTAAAAGCAACCATATAAATACTATGAAAGCTGTATTTATCTTTTGTGGACTTATGGTCTGCAGCATAAGTAGCTGGGGCCGACAGGCCGTTTCTTCTGTCATTGACGGCCAGAGAAATACGCCGGAAACGGTTGATATCCGGTCAGCCGGAGAAACGCCGCAGCAAAGCGATGCGGTCGTCACACAGTTGAGAAAGAAAATCGGCAAACTGCCCCTATGGAAAGCCTCACTTTCGGACAAAACCCCGTTTGACTGGCTGCTGACTCCGGAAAAATCAAAAGCAGGAATTTACCGCTCACCCGACGGGAAAAGCATTGTCATTGCCAATGACATGGTTGCCCGTACGTTCCGTATTTTCCCGAATCTGGCCACCACGCATCTGACTAACCGCATGATAGGCGAGAGCATGATACGCGCCGTAAGCGGCGAGGGTTTCCTGCAAATCAACGGAAAGAAATGGAGCATCGGAGGTTTATCGGGACAGCCGGAAAGGGCCTATCTGAAAGATGAATGGATAGAAAACATGACAACTGTCCCTCAATCGTTTCTGGTGGAGGATTTCGAAATCAGGCCGGTCGGCGAAACACTGCCTTGGGCACGTAACCGCTGGGCGCTGAACAAAAAGGCTGCAACGGGAAAGGAACTGGTCTTTACACTCCGGGGAAGCGAGGAATTCAAGGATGTGGCGGTAAAGGTATGCTTTGCCATCTATGACGAGGTTCCGGTCATCCGCAAACGGATGGAAGTGGAAAATCATTCGACGGCTTCCTTGAATATTGATGCCTTCCAACTGGAATACCTGGCTTTTGCCGAACCGGAATCGCCGGGTGACGGCAATCCTGACCTTTTCCGGCTGCCCAACATTCACATAGAGAGTGACTATGCCTGTAAGGGAACTTTTACGGAACGTGAAACCGACATTACCGAAAAATGGGTCACCGACCCGGAATACACCTCGCAGCGAAACTACCCGATGGAAACCCGCTGCATACTGGACGTCTCTCCCGAAATCGGTCCGGACCAGACCCTCCAGCCGGGAGATACCTTCCGTACTTTCAATGTTTACGAAATGCCCTTCGACAGCGATGACCGCGAGCGCAAAGGACTGTTCACCCGTCACTTTTACCGCACAATAGCGCCCTGGCTGACGGAGAACCCCATCTTTCTGCATCTTACATCGAGCAATCCGGAAACGGTAAAAAAAGCAGTTGACCAATGTGCCGAAACAGGTTACGAAATGATTATCCTCAGTTTCGGTTCCGGTGCCAATGCCGAAGACATTTCAGAGGGAAACATTGCCAAATTCAAGGAACTGGTGGACTATGCCCGCAACAAAGGCATCGAAATGGGCTGCTACTCGCTCCTGGCCAGCCGCTGGATCAGCGACGAGGTGGACGTAATCAATCCGAAAACCGGCCAGCGAGGAGGCATGAGGTTCGGCAGTTCGCCTTGTCTGTGCAGCGACTGGGGATATGAATACTTCGACAAAATCAAGACCTTTATCGAAAAAACCGGTATGACCTGCTTTGAACACGACGGGTCGTACCCGGGCGACGTTTGTGCCTCAACCTCACATCCGCACCATAAAGGGCTGCAGGATTCACAATGGAACCAGTTTCATAAAATTACGGAACTGTATCACTGGATGCGCAAGAAAGGCATTTATCTGAATGTGCCGGACTTTTATTTCCTGAACGGTTCTACAAAAACCAGTATCGGTTATCGCGAAACCAACTGGTCATTGCCGCGTGACCGGCAGTTAATCCATACCCGACAATTAAACTACGACTGTACATGGGAGCGCATCCCCTCATCACTTTGGAGCTTCGTTCCCCTGGTCGAATATCATGGAGGAGGAGCGGCTGCCACCCTGGAGCCTCTGAGTGAACACCTATATGAATACAAGACCCTGATGGTACAAAATTACGGAGCAGGCATACAGGCCTGCTACCGTGGTCCGCGGCTGTATGATACACCGGAAACGAAAGCGGTGGTCGTGGATGTTATCCGTTGGTACAAAAAATACCGGAACATTCTGAACAGCGACATCATTCACCTTCGGAAACCGGATGCGCAGGATTGGGACGGTATCATGCATGTCAATCCCAAAGGTAAGGAAAAAGGATTCGCCCTATTCTTTAACCCGACAGATAAGGCCATCACACGCAGAATAGACCTCCCGCTCTATTACACCGGATTGACTGAAACTGCCCGAATCAGAGAAAAGGAGGGCCGGGCGGTCAAATACCGGCTCGGACGCGACTATTCCGTACAACTGGACGTAACCATCCCGGCTAAAGGATACACCTGGTATGTAATTGAATAATCAGGCAGGACAATGTGACATTCATTAGAGATATATTTCATGTACGACAAACTTTAAAATGATGAAAAGGTATATATTGTGTTTATTCTATCTGTTCTGCTGCCTACATATATCGGCTGCAAGCGGAATTACAAATAAAGAGTTTCAGCACCCCGACCGTATCCGTTACGACGGTTCCTGCATGACCATTGATGGTAAGGATGTATTCATTTACAGTGCCGCTTTCCACTATTTCCGCTGTCCTGAAGAACTGTGGCGTAATCGCTTCCAGAAAATAAAGGCAGCCGGCTTCAACACGGTCGAAACTTATGTCCCATGGAATTGGCATGAACGTGAGATGCCGGCAGATTTATCGGACACTACAAAATTCGATTTCTCAGATTTGAAGCGTTGGTTGAAAATGGCTCAGGAAGAATTTGGGCTCTACACGATAGTCCGTCCGGGACCTTTTATCTGTGCCGAATTTTCAGGAGGAGCATATCCCCGCTGGTTGGCCAAATTCCGTCCTCAGGACTATCAGGGACTCTGGCTGCGCAGTGCAGACCCTATCCATGTACGTTGGTGTATCCATTGGTTTGATGCCGTTTGCCGGGCATTAGCCAACGAGCAGCTGACCAGAAAGCCGAAAGGAAAGAAAGGCATTATCCTGATTCAGATAGAAAATGAATACAACGCTCATGGATGCGAAAACAAATCTTACTTTTTAAAGGAACTTTATCGTTCCGTACGCCGTAACGGACTTGACATCCCGGTTTTCACTTGTCTGACAGAAGAATGCCGTGGCAGCAGCGACAAAGAACTTTCCCAAGTATTTGACTGTGACAATTATTATGTCGGGCAGTCGGATGCACCGAGCTGCGCCCACCGTATGGTAGCTTTAAAAAGCAGACAGCCGGACGCTCCCGGTTTTGTAACAGAACTGCAGGGTGGCTGGTTTTCCCTGGTAACCGGAACGTTGAGTGAAGACCATTATTCGGATGCCCGTCATTTCAAGGCTATCGGTCTGATGAGTATTTTGGGAGGATGTACCGGAATAAATTATTACATGCTGGCCGGAGGAACTCATTTTTCCGGCTGGGGCGCCCGAGGAATGACAACTTCCTATGATTATAATGCCGCTATCCATGAAAACGGAGCCGTAGGTGAAAAATATCTGGCAGCCAAAGGAATCGGCGATTTTATCCGGAAATATGAAAGCCAGTTGATACGGTCTGTAGGAGGACCCTGCGAAATGGAAGGTACACCCGAAGGCCTTTTCGGAGGAGTACGGGTTGCGCCCGACGGAACACAATTTATTTTCCTGCACAACACAAACTCCGGCAAGACCTTTAAAGGCAATGCCACCCTTTTACCGGGAAAAATCAAACTGCCGCAAAAAGCCATGTATAATATTGACCAGAACGGCCATAAAGTACTGATGCAGGCAAATGCAAATCTGCATGGAGATTCGCTGACGATGGCCCCCATCACCATAGCCTATGAATTGGAGCCTCTGGATACAAAGGTGCTGGTTATTCCGGCAGGAAAGAAAGCCAAGGCCGGTACATGGTGGCCTAAAGAGCCGGCGGCCATCAAAAGACCTTCCCGCCTGCCGGAACCGGTTCGTATAACTTTTGCCAAGAGGAAAGAAGATGCCACAAGACAGGCACGATGGATTCCCCTGTCGCGCCTGATCTCTCTGTCGGATATGAATGTAAACGATTTTCGGTACAGTCTGTACCGTGCCAAAGTTAACCTGAGCAGAGAGCAGGCCGAAAATGAAAAGTTCTTGTTGTTCAATATGTTTACCCGCGATATTGTATCCGTACAGGTAAATGGGAAAAATGTAACCCGTCTGTTCCCAGACAAAGCCGATGCACAAACATGGACAACCCGTAACTGTTTTGAACGCATACGTCCGGATGAATATGACAACCGGTTTGATGTTTCCGGAACTCTGCAGGAAGGGGAAAATGAGATTCTGGTGGTTTATGAAAACTTGGGACATGCACACGGGTATGTACCCATGGAAGAACTTTCCGGAATCAGAGAAGCCGGACTGTCTGTTTCAGAAACGGCTCTGTCGCACCCGCTTGAATGGGAATATGCTGCTGACGCAGCCGGCGTGACCGAGAACTGGATTCAACCTCAGTTTGAAGACAATGACTGGTTGGTAGTTCCGCTCGACACTCAATCGGATATACCCAGAAAAGGAAATGGAATACAGCCTAAGGCTGCACAGGACGGGCTGTTCACTTGGTATAGAATTGAATTTAGTCTGCCCAGTCAGCAACCGTCAGTCTGGATTCCCTGGCTGATGAGAATCAACGCATCCGGCAACGGTTTCATGTGGCTGAACGGCCATAATATAGGACGCCACTGGGAGGCCGGACCTCAACGTGAATTCTACTTGCCCGAGTGTTGGCTGAAATTCGGCAAGGACAAGAAAAATGTTCTGGTTCTGGGCCTGCGACAGACGTCTAACGGCGCTGCCATAAAGGCTGTGGAAATAGCTCCCTATCCGAATGCTGCAGAAATAATAAAATAAAATCCCGGACAAATGGGTATATATTAATTCAATAACAATTACATCATGCAGAGAATGACAGGACGATAACTACCCTATTGCACAGTCGGTAGCCCACAATACAAGGAATACCGAATTTATCGAAATTTCTCCCTTTCGTTTGGATTAGCCCGCGGTTTGCACTAATTTTGCACCTACAACCACATCGAAGCATGGCAGAAGAGAACTTGAAAAAGAAAACCGCCAAAGGGCTCCTTTGGGGCGGGCTCAACAATGGTGTACAGCAACTGCTCAACCTGGTGTTCGGCATTTTTCTGGCCCGTTTGCTCAGCCCGGCCGACTATGGTCTGGTAGGTATGTTGTCCATTTTCTCGCTGGTGGCTTCCACCCTGCAGGAAAGCGGATTCACGGCCGCTCTGGCCAACCGGAAGGAAGTGCGGCGCGAGGATTACAACGCCGTGTTCTGGTTCAGTGCCCTGACGGGAGTGACGCTCTACGTAGTGCTGTTTTTCTCAGCGCCGGCCATTGCCCGCTTCTACCACCAGCCGGTACTGGTACCGCTGGCACGGGTATTGTTTCTGGGCTTCCTGATGTCATCACTCGGCACGGCCCACAACGCCTGGCTATTTAAGAATCTGATGGTCAAGCAGCGGGCACTTTGCCAGATGACAGCGCTGCTGCTCTCGGGCATTGCGGGCGTTACGCTGGCCTTTCTGGGCTTTGCCTACTGGGGTATCGTAACGCAGAGCCTGGTGTACATCGGCACCAACATGCTGCTCTTGTGGCACTTCAGCCGCTTCCGGCCCATGCTGCGCTTTACGTTCGGGCCGCTGCGGGAGATGTTTGCCTTCAGCAGCCGCATCCTGCTGACCAACGTAACGCTCAACGTGAACCACAACATTCTGACCCTGATTCTGGGCCGCTTTTACTCCGACAAGGAAGTGGGGCACTACAACCAGGCCAACAAGTGGAACTTTCTGGGTTTCTCGGTCATCAACGGCATGATTACGGGCGTAGCCCAGCCCATTCTGGGCACCGTCAGCGACGAGCGCGAGCGGCAGGTACGCGTGTTCCGCAAGATGCTGCGCTTCACGGCTTTCGTGTCGTTCCCGGCCTTGTTCGGGCTTTCGTTCGTGGCGCACGAACTCATCACCATAGCCATTACCAGCAAGTGGGCCTTCAGTGCCCAGCTGATGCAGATACTCTGTGTGGGCAGTGCCTTCAGCGCCATCAACGGACTCTACGCCCAGCTCTTCGTAAGCCGCGGCCGCTCGCAGGTATTCATGTGGAACACCATTGCCCTGTGTGCCGTCGAAATCGGAGCCATACTGCTCTGCACACCGCTGGGTATTGTAGGTATGGTGCGCTGTTACGCAGCCATCAATATAGTGTGGTGGATGGTATGGCAGGCTCTGGCGTGGCACGAAATACGGCTCAGTCTATGGGCGGCACTGAAAGACGTGCTGCCCTTTGCCCTGATTGCAGCCGGCGTTATGGCAGTCACTTACTTCCTGACACGCCCCATCACCAACCTTTATGCGCTCTTTGTGGCCAAGGTTCTGCTGGCCGCCGCGCTCTACGCAGGCGTCATGTGGATAAGCGGCGCCGTCACCTTCAGAGAATGTCTGCAATATTTTTTCAAAAAACAATCTGCCTAAGCCCATGACAACCATACCCATATTCTTCACCTTTGACCACCACTTCGTACTGGCAGCCGGCGTAGCCTTCCACACGCTGCTCGAAAAGGCCGATGCCCGCTATCACTACAACCTCTACGTGGTGCATACCGACCTGAAGCCGCACCACATGAAACGCTTGCAGCACGTGGTGGGCCGGTTTCCGAATGCCGAGGTTGCCTTTATTGATGCTTCCGAATACGACACGGGCTGGGCAGGACTGCGCCACAAGTCACACTTTTCAAAGGAAATCTTCTACAAGCTCACGGCGGCCGACCTCTTTCCGCAATACGACCGCATCCTCTTCAGTGATGTCGACGTGATTTTTACCGACGACATTGCCCCGGCCTACTTCCTTTTCCCCGATGAAAAGTTCTATTATGCCGGCACGCGCCCCATTCAGGAAAACAACAACCTGCCGCGCTACCGCGCCCACTTCACACCGGAAGAGATACAAACCATCAGCCAGTATGAAATTTCGGCTGGCTTCATGCTGATTAACCTCAAGCTCTTGCGTGCCGACTACCGGCAGCCTCAGCTGACCGAGTTTTTCCGCCGCAACGTAGATCGTCTTATTCTGCCCGAGCAGGACTGCATTGCCCTGTGTCTGGCTCCCGATATCCGTTTCCTCGACTACAAGTATGTGGTATGTGCGGCACAATATTTCAACGACCCCGACCAGCTGCGTTACAACCCCAACAATCCGCTCCTGGCCGACCGTCACGCAGCTGCCGCATGCTACCGAAAGATGCTGCGCGAGGTAGTGCAGCTGCACTATCCCGGTGCCGACAAGCCCTGGAACCACCCGCTCACGCCGCGCTTCGACCTCTGGATTAGGGCATGCCGCCGCGCCGGTCTGATGGGCTACTATCTGCAATGTCAGCCTCAGTTCCTCCTGCAGCGCCTCAAGCGCTACAACCTGCGGCGCTTCATCCGAAAACATACGGGCCATGCTCAATAAGATATGTCATAAGATTCCGGGCCTCCGCTCACTGCTGCGTCAGCTGGAGACAGCCCGCTACCAGCGCACCTGGCGCCGCCGGAACGCGCACAACCAGACCATGGCGGCCACACGCTTCCCGCTACAGGCCGTCAGGGTGGGGCGTCACACCTATGGCGAGCTCCACGTGGACTGCTTTACCGACGCTCCCGACCAGCTGATTATCGGGCACTACGTGTCCATAGCCCGTGGCGTGCGATTCCTGCTCAGCTGCAACCATCAGACGGGTACGCTGACCACCTTTCCGCTGCGCTCCCACCTGGAGGGCGGCCATCATCCGGCCGATGCCGTAAGCCGCGGACAGACCCGCGTGGACGACGGGGCCTGGCTGGGCGCCGGAGCCATCATCCTGGACGGTGTACACATCGGACGCGAAGCCATCGTAGCAGCCGGTGCCGTGGTGACGCACGACGTGCCGCCCTACACCATCGTGGCCGGCAATCCGGCCCGCGTAATACGAACCCGCCTGCCGCAGCCTGTAGTAGAAAAACTGGCCGACTTCCGTCTGGCCGATGTGCCGGAGGAACAGCTCCGGACAAACCTTGACAAAATATACCGTCCGCTGCACACGGCAGCCGACGCCGAAAACCTACTCAAACACCTCACGTAATCATGGAACAACCACACGACGCACGCGTCATCGCTTTTTATCTTCCCCAATTCCACCCCACTCCCGAAAATGACCGCTGGTGGGGAAAAGGCTTTACGGAATGGACCAACGTGGGCAAGGCCAAGCCCCTTTTCCGCGGACACTACCAGCCAAAGGTTCCGGCCGACCTGGGCTACTACGACCTCCGCCTGCCCGAAAGCCGTAAAGCGCAGGCCGACCTGGCCCGCGAGTACGGCATCGAGGGCTTTTGCTACTGGCACTACTGGTTTGGCAACGGACGGCGGCTGCTGCAGCGCCCCTTTACGGAGGTGCTTGAGAGCGGCGAGCCCGACTTTCCCTTCTGCCTGGCCTGGGCCAACCACAGCTGGGAAGACAAGCAGTTTAACAAAGAAGGTACCCACCGCATGCTCATGGAGCAGCTCTACCCCGGCGACGACGACTATATCCTGCACTTCAACACGCTGCTGCCGGCTTTCAAGGACCCTCGCTACATCCGCGTGGAGGGCAAGCCGCTCTTCGTGGTGTATGCGCCCAACAACCTGCCCGACGCGCCGCACTTCATTGAATTGTGGCAACAGCTGGCGCGCCAGAACGGTCTGCCCGGCATCCACTTCGTGGCCCATACGCCACAGCCGCGCCCCGACGACCCCTATCGCCAACAAGGCTTCGACGCCAAGGTCAACGTGCGCCTGTTTGACGTATTCAAGCAGGACTTCTCGCTGCTTGAGCGCATCAATGCCAAGCTGCAGCGCGTAGCCCTCAAGCGCGGCCGCCACATTCCCTACGAACGGGCAGCACGCTACTTCACCTCGCCCGAGGACCAGGCCATTGACTGCTACCCCACGCTCATCCCCAACTGGGACCATTCGCCGCGTTCCGGCCGTCAGGGACACATTCTGGTGGGCGCCACGCCGCAAAAGTTTGAGCAGCACGCCGAAGCCGTGTTCCGCAACGTCATGCACAAGCCCTACGAGCGCCGCATCGTATTCCTGAAATCCTGGAACGAGTGGGCCGAAGGCAACTACATGGAGCCCGACCTGAAATTCGGGCGCGGCAACCTTGAAGCCCTGCAACAGGCCCTGCACAACGTATTCGGTCACAAATAGTTTATTCCACGCTCACTCACTCTTTTCATCCCGCCATGCTTGCTCCTATCCTACTCTTTGCCTACAACCGTCCCCGGCATCTGCAACACACGGTGGAGGCACTGGCCCACAACCCGCTGGCTCAGGAAAGCGAACTTTTTGTGTTTTCCGACGGGGCCCGCACCGAGGACGACCGCGAGGACGTCGAACTGGTGCGCAGCTACATCCATACCATTGAAGGATTCAAAACGGTACACCGCATAGAGCGCGACCGCAACTACGGTCTGGCCGCCAACATCATTGACGGCGTAACCGACATCGTCAACCGCTACGGCCGCGTCATTGTGCTGGAAGACGACCTCGTGACGGCACCGGGCTTCCTGCAATTCATGAACGACGCCCTCGACACCTATGCCGACGAGCCGCGCGTGGGTCACATCCAGGCCTACGACTTTACGCAGAACCCCCGTCTGCCCGAAACGTTCCTCATCAAGTTCACCGGCTCGTGGGGCTGGGCCACGTGGCAACGCGCCTGGCAGCACTTCAACCCCGACGGCCAGTATCTGCTCAACGAGCTGCACCGCCGCCACCTGACCCGCCGTTTCGACTTCAACGGCAAATACGGCTTTACGCGCATGCTGCGCCGCCAGGTGGAGGGCAAGAACAACTCGTGGGCCATACGCTGGAATGCCTCGCTCTTCCTGCAGGACATCCTCTCGCTCAACGTGGGCCGCTCACTGGTACAGAACGAAGGATTTGACGGCAGCGGTACACACTGCGGCGCCGACCATCTGTATGAAGCCCGGCTGTACAAGGAACGGCTGAGAGTTGAAAAAATCAGTCCCGTCACCGAAAATCTCGAAGCCCGAAAAATATTTGAACGCTACTATGCCCGCACCAACTCACTGTGGGCCAAAGGCATGCGACGGCTGCAGAGCCTGCTGAAGACATACTGCCGCCACTGAACAAAAAACCGCCAAAGCTGCATGGCCGTGTCGGAAAGAAACCGTATTTTTGCAACAAACGGTACGACACCGGCCTTATCAAAAATCACCGACAAATGAAAAAAACGATTTTCTTTCTCTTACTGGTCTGCTGCTCAGTCGCCCTCCGCGCCCAGCAGGCCGACTCGCTTACCCGGGTGGTAAAAACTCCCGAAACGCCGGCCGCTGCAGGCACATCCCAACAGGCCCTGAGCATCAATACCATCAACAACATACGCATCGGATACCTGAGCTACGACTCACTGCTGCACCAGATGCCGGAATACCGCGTTATGGAACAGAACATGCAGAAACTCCGGGCCCAGTATGCCGCCGAGACATCCTACAACGAAGAGAACTTCAAGCGAATGTTCACCGACTTTCTGCAAGGACAGAAGGACTTTCCGCAGCCCATTCTGCTCAAACGCCAGCAGGACCTTCAGGTAGAACTGGAAAAAAGCCTTTCGTTCCGCAACCGCTGCGACAGCCTGTTGCGTCAGGCCCAGGCCGAAATGATGGCCCCCCTGCATCAGAAACTGCAGGCCGCCATACGGGCCGTAGGACTGGAGCGCGACTACGAAATGATACTCAACACCGACGCACAGGCCATGCCGTTCCTGCGCCCCTCGATGGTAGAAGACGCCTCACCCTACGTGTGGCAGAAACTGCAATAAACAAAAAAAACCGACACATACACCCATGTCTTCAACTCCATTGCCTCACACACCGGGTCCCATCGGCGTATTTGACAGCGGCCTTGGCGGGCTGACCGCCGTGCGCCAGCTGCGCCGCCTGCTGCCGGGCGAGACGCTGTGGGACGTGGCGAAGCAATACCGCACCGATGAGACGCTGCTGCGCACCGTCAACCAGCTGGAGGGAGAGGAGTTGCCGGACAAAATGCTGCTGATCCCTCGCATCCGCTGAATTGTGCATTGACTTTCCCCGTGCCCGTAGGGTACAATAAAGGGCGCGAGCAGGCTGGACAGTCGCGGGGACAAGGCGAAAGCCTGTTCATGAGGAAAGTCCGGGCTCCACAGGGCAAGGATAACGGGTAACGCCCGCCCAGAGCGATCTGAGGAAAAGTGCAACAGAAATAGACCGCCTAAGGTATGCAAGTATCTCAGGTAAGGATGGAAAGGTGCGGTAAGAGCGCACCCGTCGGCTCGAGAGTGTCCGATGCTGTAAACTCTATCCGGAGCAACACCGGTATGGGAGCAATAGGTTGGCCCGACCGCTCCCGGGGTGGCTGGAGTACCGCGGCAACGCGGCGCGTAGATAGATGACTGTCAAATACAGAACCCGGCTTACAGTGCTGCTCCTTATTGATTGATAGAAAACGGAGAGATAAAGATATGGCACTGACACCAATGATGCAAAAGTATCTGGAAACGAAGGAGGAATACAAGGATTGTATTCTTTTTTATCGTTTAGGGGACTTTTATGAGATGTTTTTCGACGAT
>ENA-OPXC01000852-OPXC01000852.1-human-gut-metagenome-genome-assembly--contig:-NODE-852-length-24879-cov-2.662867_pt1 | contig 24879 bp, 16 predicted proteins | sample MGYA00241512_ERZ502016 | MGnify/ENA primary metagenome ERZ502016 (study PRJEB25962, sample SAMEA2043043) | human gut metagenome | biome: human gut; feature: human-associated habitat; material: faeces...
TAGGATCTCCGCAAAAGAAAATGCCCGCCTGAAGACCAGACGTGCGGTAAATCGACATGGAAAATATCAAAGCGGATGCTTCCCGAAAAACTGCTGGGCAATTCCATCCAGTTGTACGGTGATCTGCCGGAAGTCCTGATTGAGATCCAAGGTGCGTGCACCGATCTGGTTGCCGCCCAAGTTGAAGAGACAATTCGGCGTGATGGCTTCCTGCGTTTTGGCGTAGACCAGCAGCCCAGAAACGTTTCCGGTATGGGCAGCGTCCTGATTTTTGACGTAGGTGTAGATCTGGTAGAGGTTGGCAGAATGCAAGGTCTCTTTGTTGAAACGCTGCTGCAATGTCTGGCTGTAATACTTGGCATCCAAAATCAGAATTTTTTCATGGAAACGCAGAAAAATATCGGTTTGCATGGCGGGGAGAAACCGCAGCATGGCAGCATCGTGCTCTCCTACAAGATCCCATTTGACCTGTGCAGCTTTAACTTCGGTAAGATAGGTGTGGTGCTTTCGGTAATATTCCAGAATAAAGCGTTCGTACAGCTTTGCCATGCGTTCATCCCAAAATGCTGTCATTTTATAGCTGCCGTTTTCGGTGGTCTGCAGCATATCGTGCAGCACGAAATAGCAGAGATTCAGCAGCATCTCGTAATTTTGATTGCTCCGCTGATAATGTAACTGCTTCCATGGGATTTGAGAGGGAAGCAGTACAGAAACTGTGTCCAGAAACAGAAGCACTTTCTTCAATTCCACCTTGCGCGCAGCAGAAACATTCTCGTCCCGAAGCAGCACTTGCAGGGTGGTTTTCAGGATCTGGTTATACAGGTTGTCCTCCGAAAGCTCGTCAAAGGTACAGGCGACCTGGGGCTTATGCTGGATGCGGGCCTTAATGGTCTGCGGAAGATCCAACTTTCCCCGCAAAACCGACCGGGTCTCACTTCGGGAAACATATTCCCGATAAAGCCCCTGCTTCAGCTGCCGGGAAACGCCCTTTGCAAGGATAGCGGCAAACAAATCGTCGATGTGCTCAAACTTTTCCGAGGCAATGCACTGATAATCCTGCTGCTGCAGCACCTGATAGGCGTAGGAGAGCATATAGTAGATGTTCTGGATAAAGATCCCTTTGTCAGTCGTCATTGAAAACACCACGCAGATTTTCTTCCCAACGATGCAGCTTGTCGGGCGCATCGAACCAGTATTCTGCCAGCGTAGGGAGAAGGTCAAATTCCACCACAGAGCGCATCCAATCAGCGGTGCAGGCGGCAGGGTCGGCCAGACAGAAGTAGCTGTGACCAATACGGAAGCCGGAACCAAGGGAGGCATCTGCAGTGATCTCCCGGTTCAATGCCTTGACCTGTTCCACCAGAGCATTGAAGGTTTCATTGTCAAGCGCAGATTGATAGTTCTGGAATCCCTCGGAGGTGAACGCCGGTTCCATTTCAAAGAAACTGAACCGTCTGCGCAGCGCATAGTCGATCATAGCGAGACTCCGGTCGGCAGTATTCATCATGCCAATGATGTAGAGATTTTCCGGGACATAGAAGGGCATCCCATTATAGGCCAGCGTGATCTTTTCACCCCGGTGGTCGCTTTCAATCAGCATCATCAGCTCGCCGAAGATCTTGCTCAGGTTGCCCCGGTTGATCTCATCGATGAGGAAAAAGTACTCTCGGTCAGGGTCGTTGGAAGCCTTCTGACAGAAGCGGTAAAATACACCCTCGGTCAGTTTGAAGCCGGAGCCATCCGGCCGGTAGCCCAGCATGAAATCCTCGTAAGAGTAATTCTGATGGAACTGTACGAACTCCACCCGGGAAGAATCGGCTTGGCCCATCATGGAGTACGCCAGCCGTTTGGCGGCGTAGGTCTTTCCAACGCCGGGTGCGCCTTGCAGAATAACGTTCTTTTTACGGCGCAGTAGAGAGACCAAAACGTCATAGCGCGGTTCGCTCAGAAATACGCTGTTCAGAAAATCTGATTTTGTATAAGCGTTCGATGCTATCGAACGGACAGGTGCTGGATTTTCTTCCCGGATGAGGTCCAGAATAAAGTTGTATTCCCCTTCCGAAAGCTTGAACAGGCTTCCATTCTGTTGTACAAAAAACTCCATCTTTTCCAGTTCCGGACAATCTTTCAGAGTGGAGTATTCAATGGGGGATATTAGATTTTCGATCTTTTCAAAATAAAGTTCTTTTCCGTTATTTTCTTGTGTGATTTTTGCAAGAGCAACTACTTTTTTAACGGGGTTGGCCTCGTAGCAGATGACGGGATCACCTGCCTTAGCATCCAGAATGTTCTGAAAGATCCGCCGCTTATGACCGCTTTCGTTGTATAATGTATACGATTGTTCTTCACCGACTTTGAGATCGGAAAACTGCCAGATTTTTGGACTTGCGGTCAGCCACCAGTAGTGGCGGGGAGAAGTAGAGTCTTTTTCAGAAGAAACGGCATAAAGGGGAATATGAGAAAGGTCAGTTTTTTTCAGGGCTTGAATAAGCTCATCCCGCAAACGCCAAATATAAGAGCCGTCTTCTTTGGAATCTGCGCTTTTGCCGGTATACAGAACCGGCCACCAGCGGGAGTTTTCGCTGTCGCGCGGCATGAGGGGACAATTTGTCTTTTCAACGACCCTTCGTGCAAGGCTGGAAGAACCCATATTGTAGAAGCCGGCAGCTTCACCGTACTTGATCGCAAGCTGCTTGCAGGTGGCTTGACCACCATAATCCAGCATACATTTCATAATGCGGAGCGCATTCTGTGTAAAGACAGACGGGTCGTTCAGCAGACTGATCCACTGCTCTGTAGTAATGCCCGGATCATAGTCTGCTTTGCTGGGAAACCACTCGGATTCCTTCTGAGCGACTGCCTGTTCCTGAAGATAATAGCGGCTCAGATAAAAGCCCAGATCAATGGCAGCAATATTCCAGTGTGTGTCGGGCCAGTATTTCCCGGCAGGGGCTGCATCAATGGCGCTGCGGATCATCTGGGTGACGGCAGTATTTTGGCTCAGCGCCGTCCGCAGTTCATCATAAAGACGATAGCTGTTCAGCAGAGAGTCGATGGAACCATCCCGTTTGGGTGGTGTGTCAAAGTTTAATTCTTTTGCAATATCACGGGATACGGCATACCGATAGGCATAATATTTATCCGGGAACTGAAGCCACAGATAGACGCTGATAGCACTGGTGTTCTGGTAGTGGTTGTTCCAGCTGCCGTCGTTGTATTTTATGCGCAGGGATTCGGCAGCAGCTTGAAATGCGGCGATGCGCTGAGAAAGCCCGATGGATTCATCAAACAGACTGCGGAACATAGTGCGGGTGGCTTCACAGTCTGCTGCTGCGAAATCTAGGATCATCGCGCGGGGATAGGCGTAGCCGGTGTCCAGAAGCGAAAAGACCTTTGTAGTGGCTTCCTTGAACATTCCGCCAAAATCTGCCGCGTCAATATTCCAGTGGTCGTGGAATTGTTGTGCAGCTTCCCATTTGAAATCTTCTCCATGAAGCCAGTGCTGTGAAAAATAGGCCTGGTATCCGCGCAAAACAGGCTCCAGCTTTGCATGATCGATCATAGCTGCTCCCTCCAAAAATCAAAAAGTCTTTAAGATATTGTACCACGATAAAAGTAGAAACACCATATTCCGGCAAAAGAAAATGCCCGCCTGAAAACCAGACGGGCGAATGACTGTCACTTTGCTGCAATTTTTCTCTGATTCTTCGCCAAAACGCAGAAAATGCGGAAACCACTTGATTTGCGTGGGTTTCCATACTAGAATGGAAACCAGAAAGGCAAGTACAGTTTCCATAAGGAGGACGCTCATGCAGGAGAAGCTCGATGCGCTGGTGCGCACACAGGCCATGCAGTTATTCCGTCAACAGGGGCTGCATTTCACCATGCAGCAGGTGGCAGAGCCGCTGCATATCAGCAAAAAAACCATCTACACCGTTTACCCCTCCAAGGAGGCGCTTCTGCTGGACATGGTAGACCACGCCTTTGCGGACATCCACCGCTGCAAGCAGGAGATCCTTGCGGGCAGCGGCACTTTGCAGGAGAAACTCCGGGCGGTCATCATTGCCATGCCGGCAGAATATGCCGCGCTGGATCTGCAGCAGATGAAGGAACTGGACGAGAAATACCCGGTGGTGGCGGCGCGGGTGCGCAGTCAGCTGGAAAACGGCTGGGAGCCCACCATGGCGCTGCTGGAGCAGGCTGTGGCTGAGGGGGTCATGCGTCCGGTGTCCCTGCCGGTGCTGCGGCAGATGATCACCGCATCCATTGAGAGCTTTCTGGCAGACCGCAGTCTGGCAGAAAGCGGGGTGCAGTATGTGGCTGTACTGGAGGAAATGATCTCGATTTTACTGGAAGGAGTGCTGCAGCGATGAAACACAGCTTTTGCGAGGACTGGGAGTTTACACGACACTGGACGGAAGCCTTTGGCAAAGGGCTGCCGGTGCCAAAACAACAAGCCGTCCGCTTGCCCCATACCTGCCGGGAGGTGCCGCTGCACTATGCATCCCCTGCCGATTACGAGATGGTCTGCGGCTACCGCAAACGGTTCCGGGTGCCGCCGGTACAGGCTGCGCCCCGGCTGTTTGTCCGCTTTGACGGCGCTGCCCATCAGGCGGTGGTGCGGGTCAACGGCAGGGTTGCCGGGCAGCACCGGGGTGGCTATACCGGCTTTGCGGTGGAGATCACCGACCTTGTGGACCGGGAGGGTGAAAACCTGCTGACCGTGCAGCTGGACACCCGGGAAGACCCTGCCATCCCGCCCTTTGGCTTTGTCATTGATTACCTGACCTACGGCGGGCTGTACCGGGAGGTCTGGCTGGAAGCTACGGCAGAAAGCCGCCTGACCGATTTGTTCGTCTACACGCCCACCCTGCATGACGCCGTGGTGCAGTGGACGGCAGAGATTACGCCCGCAGCCGCAGCGGTCCGCATCCGGCTGGAGACCGCAGACGGCACCCTGCTGGCAGAGCAGACCGCACAGGCAGCGGAAACCGGAAAGGTACAGCTTTCTGTGCCGGATGCACAGCCGTGGGATACAGAACATCCGGTTTTGCATCATGCCATTGCAGAGCTTTTGAACGCAGCCGGACAGCCCATCGACCGCAAACAGGTGACGTTTGGTTTCCGCACCGCAGAGTTCCGGGCGGATGGCTTCTATCTCAACGGCAAAAAGACCTTTCTGCGGGGCTTGAACCGGCACCAGAGTTACCCTTACATCGGCTATGCCGCACCGGAAAGCCTGCAGCGGGAGGATGCCCGCATTTTGCAGGAGGAGCTGCACTGCACCGCCGTGCGCACCAGCCACTACCCCCAAAGCCAGTATTTTCTGGACGAGTGCGACCGACGGGGTTTGCTGGTGTTCACTGAACTGCCGGGCTGGCAGCACATCGGGGACGACAACTGGAAGGACGCCGCCTGCGAGATGCTGCAGGAGATGCTCTTGCAGAACCGCAATCACCCCAGCATCATCCTGTGGGGCGTGCGCATCAACGAGAGCGTGGACGATGATGCCTTTTACACCCGCACCAATCAAATTGCCCATCAGCTGGACCCAAGCCGCGCTACCTCCGGCGTGCGGTATCTGGAAAAAAGCCATCTGCTGGAGGACGTCTATGCCTACAACGATTTTTCCCACAACGGCGTAACGCCCGGCGCAAAGCCCAAAAAGGACGTGACCCCGGATATGGGCAAGGCGCTGCTCATCTCGGAGTGCAACGGTCACATGTACCCCACCAAGCCCTTTGACGATGGCCCTCATCGACAGGAGCACGCCTTGCGGCACGTCCGGGTACAGAACGCCGCCTACGCCAGCGGTGAGCACGCCGGGTGCTTTGGCTGGTGCATGTTCGATTACCAGACTCACAAGGACTTTGGCTCCGGGGACCGCATCTGCTACCACGGCGTGCTGGACAGCTTCCGCAACCCCAAATTGGCGGCGGCGGTCTATGCCAGTCAGGGCGATGCCGACCCGGTGCTGGCAGTCAGCTCCTCCATGGACATCGGAGATAACCCCGCCGGGCAGCTGGGCACGGCCTACGTTTTCAGCAATGCCCAGCAGGTCAGGCTGTACAAAAACGATGTGTTTGTCACCGCCCTGCGCCAAAGCGAGTGGACGGCGCTGCCCCACCCGCCCTTTGTGATGGACGATACCATTGGCGAACTGCTGGAAACGCAGGAGCATTTTTCTCCCGCCAAGGCCGCCGCCGTGCGGGACTGCCTGCTGGCTGCCGGGAAATATGGGATGCCAAGGCTGCCGCTTGCCTACAAGGTCAAATTCGGCTGGTGTATGCTGCGCTATAAAATGAGCTTTGAAGATGGTGTGGCGCTTTACGGCAAATATGTGGGCAACTGGGGCGGCGAAGCCACCCGCTGGCGGTTCGATGCCGTACAGGACGGCAACGTGGTGCGCAGCGTGACCCTTTGCCCCAGCGCAAAGCTGCACTTGGAAGTCAAGTCCAGCCGGACGGCTCTTCGGGAAAAAGATACTTACGATATGGCAGCTGTCCGGGTGCGGATTCTGGACGAGAACGGCACCCCGGCCCCCTATGCACAGTTCCCGGTGCAGTTTGCGGTGGAGGGCAACGCCGCCCTTGTGGGCCCACAGACCGCCGTGGCAGAAGGCGGCATGACCGGCACCTATCTGCGCACCGTGGGCACTGCCGGAGAAGCCGTGCTGACCGTTTCTGCACCGCAGACACAGCCCGTTGTGCTGCGGTTTACCATTGAAAAGGAGGACGCTGTATGGAACTGACCCTGAAACAAAAAACCGCATTCGGCATTGGTGCCGTGGGCAAAGATATGGTATACGCCCTGTCGGCTTCTTATGTCATGTATTATTATCAGGATGTGCTGGGGCTTTCGGCAAGCTTTGTGGGACTGGTGCTCATGGCGGCCCGGTTCTTTGATGCCTTCAACGACCCCTTTATGGGTGTTCTGGTGGCAAAGACCCGCACTCGCTGGGGGCGTTTCCGGCCGTGGATTTTTTCCGGTACGCTGCTCAATGCGCTGGTGCTCTACGCCCTGTTTGCCGCCCCGGTGCTGGACGAAGCAGCGTTGATGGTCTATTTCAGCGTGATGTACATCCTGTGGGGCGTCACCTATACCATGATGGATATTCCGTACTGGTCCATGATCCCGGCCGTGACCCGCACGCCAAAAGACCGGGAGAACCTTTCTATGGTGGGGCGCACCTGTGCTGGCGTTGGTTCGGCACTCATTGCCATGTTCACCATGCTGCTGGTTGGAGTCCTTGGCGGCGACAGCGAGCGCGCCGGCTTCCGCTGGGTGGCATTGATCGTAGCGGCGATTTTTGCAGTGACAGAGCTGGTGTGCTGCATTTCCATGAAAGAAACCACCCCCAGTGAGATGAAGACCGCCACCGTAAAGGAGATGTTCTCCGCCCTGTTCCGCAACGATCAGGCTATGGTAGTGGTGGGCAGCATCGTGTTGATCAACTCGGCACTGTACCTTACCTCCAACTTCATCATCTATTTCTTCAAATACGACCTTGGCGGTGCAGGCTGGAAAGCCACCTACACCCTGTTTTCCACCGTGGGCGGTGCGGCGCAGATCCTTGGCATGATGGTGCTTTACCCCTTGCTGCGCAAAAAATTCAGCAGCACGCAGGTATTTCACCTGAGCCTTGTGCTGGCACTGTGCGGCTACGGCACGCTGCTGGTGTTCTGCCTGACCGGGCTTTCCCATAGCCTTGCCCTGCTGTGCATCCCGGGCGTGGTGGTGTTCGCCTGCAACGGGATGCTGACCGTGCTGACCACCCTGTTCCTTTCCAACAGTGTGGATTACGGCCAGCTCAAGACCGGACGCCGGGAGGAGAGCGTCATCTTTTCCATGCAGACCTTTGTGGTCAAGGCTGCCTCCGGCGTGGCGGTGTTCCTGACCGGCATCGGGCTGGATCTCATCGGTCTTGTGGGCAACACGGAGGAGACCGGCCCGGTGGCAGTACAAAGCGCCGGCACCCTGCTGGGTCTGCGCCTGATGATGACGGTCCTGCCCATGCTGGTGCTGGCAGGTGCGCTGGTGCTGTTCCGCCGCAAGTTCGTTTTGACGGATGAGCGTGCTGCCGAGATCAGCGCACAGCTCCACGGGGAGGAAGCGCACCATGACTGAAATGCTGCACTGGTACGCGGAAACTTCCGGCGGTGTACGGCAGGGCGATGCCCCGGTGCACCCGGGCTGCGGCGCGGTGCATCTTTCCGCCGACCTGCCCGCCGGGACGCTGAAAAACATAAAAGCAGAAGTGCCATGGAAGATGGCAGAGGACGAGCGTCTGTTCATGAACGGCTACCAGACATGGACCTACAGCCCGGAGCTGGACCGGAACGGAAAGCTGCGCGGCACCGACCATATCCCCGGCTTTCTGCGCAAGAAATACGCCTTTGATCGCTACGGCGATTATCATTTTGCGCCTTACGGACATCAAAAGGGTCAGAACCACGGCTTTTCCTACTGCTATTTCCGCAAGGGCACACAGTTCCGGCTGGTGGCATCGTTGGACGAGACCCCGGGCTACACCATCCTCCGCTACGACAGCGGCAAAGCCCTGCTGACGCTGGAGCGGGACTGCGCCGGGGTGGAGCATCCCGGCGGCAGCTTTGCTCTGTTCGACCTGTTTTTTGCCGAGGGCGGCGAGACCGAGGTGTTCGACGGCTGGTTTCAGGCTATGGGCATCAAGCCCCGGACTGAAAAGAAGCTGGCAGGCTATTCCAGTTGGTACAACCGCTATCAGAACATCACCGAGGATACCATCCGGGAGGATCTGACCGGATGCCGCAGTCTGCTTTGCCCGGGAGACCTGTTCCAGATCGACGATGGCTGGGAGCCGAAGGTGGGCGACTGGCTGGAAACAGATGCACAGAAGTTCCCCCACGGGCTGAAAGGCATGGTGGAGGAAATTCACGCCACCGGATTTCAGGCCGGGCTATGGCTTGCGCCCTTTGTGTGCGAAAAGGACTCTGCCCTTTTCCGGCAGCACCCGGACTGGCTGCTGAAGGTGGGCGGTGCGCCATGGTGCTGCGGCAGCAACTGGAGCAGTTTCTATGCGCTGGATATCGACAACCCGGCGGTGCTGGACTATCTGCGCCGGGTATTTGACCGGGTGCTGAACGACTGGGGCTTCGACCTTGTCAAGCTGGATTTTCTGTATGGCGCTGCCCCCTTTGGCAACGCCCATGAGAGCCGGGCAGCCCGGATGTACCGTGCTATGGAGCTGCTGCGCAGCTGGTGCGGGCAAAAGACCATCCTTGGTTGCGGCGTACCGGTGATGCCCGCTTTCGGGCTGGTGGATTACTGCCGTGTCAGCTGTGACGTAGGGCTGGACTGGGACGATGTGTGGTATATGCGCCTGTTCCACCGGGAGCGGGTGTCCACAAAGCAGGCTATCAATAACACCGTATTCCGGCGGCAGCTCAATGGCCGTGCCTATGGCAGCGACCCGGATGTGTTCTTCCTCCGGGAGGAAAACTGCAAGCTGACGGCAGAGCAAAAACGCACCCTTGCCACAGTCAACGCCCTGCTGGGCAATGTGTTCCTTACCTCGGATATGCCGTCCCGCTACACACAGGCGCAGCGGGCAGAGTACCGCTGCCTGCGCGATATATTTGAACATGCAGAACAGGTGAAGGTGAAAACGGAAGAGGGGACGGTTTGTATTCAGTATCTTCTGTACGGCAAACTGCAAAAGTTGCTTTGCAGCCCTTTTTAGAAAGTAGCCGAATATGTGCTTGTATAATCATACTTTATAAACGGAGAAAAACGGCTTATATTGGAGAAAAAACGCATTGCATCGTAAGAGAATCGGTGCTACAATATAAATTGTCGAAAGTTGAATATAAGCAGACGAACAGCCGGTAGGTCGAAAGCCTATCGGCTGTTTTCGTCCTATTCCACAAGCGGCTATGTACATAAAGGGGAGGGTGAATGAATATGGATAAGGATGAGAATGTGATAATTTGTGAAAGAACGGTAAAAAGTGTCTCCTTTTTGCCCGATTTCGGTGTACATAGTGAAGGACTTTATTTCTGAGCCAGATGAAAGGAGAAAGTGCAAGTCAGGGATTTATTGCAGTTCAGGGGGAGACTGTCGCTGATCATTTGTCATGCAGCTGCTTATTTTGCGTTGCAAAATACTTGTTGGGGACACCCAAACCCTTGAACTGCATCCGTTGGATGCAGGATTAGCGTCTCCAAATGAGAAAGTATATGGTTCTAACACATTGTCAGCCATTGGTAAACAACTTTTTCCAGTCAAAAAAGAAAATAGCGATGATTAAAGATGAACATTGCAGAAAAATGTGATACAATAGAAAATGAAAATCCAAACAACAGGAGGAACCCCCTCGTGGCCAACAACGTGAACGTCAAAAAACTGGAAGCTGACCTGTGGGAGTCGGCAGATCTGCTGCGTGCAGGCTCTAAACTCACCTCGAACCAATACTGTATGCCGGTGTTGGGACTGATTTTTCTGCGGTATGCGTACAGCCGCTTCAAACTGGTGGAGCGGGAGATCCTGAAAGACCGTCCCATGCGCGGCGGTCGGGTGCTGCCGGTGGAACAGAGCGACTTTGCCGAGAAAAGTGCACTGTTTCTGCCCAAGGAGGCGCAGTACAATTACTTAGTCAATTTGCCCGCCAACATCCCGGAACAGGGGCTGACCGGCATCGAGGGCAATCCTCTGAACAGTCTGGGCGAAGTGGTGAACAACGCCATGGAACTGGTGGAGCAGCAGAGCGAGCAGCTGCAGGGCGTTCTGCCGAAGGATTACACCATCTTCTCGGATGAACTGCTGGGGGAACTGCTGCGCATCTTCAACAATGATGCGTTGGACGATGTGGGCGGCGATGTGATCGGCCGTATCTACGAGTACTTTTTGAATAAGTTTGCCAAGAATGTGGCACAGGATGACGGCGTGTTCTTTACGCCGAAATCGCTGGTGAAAATGATCGTCAATGTGCTGGAGCCTGCCCACGGCGTTCTGTTGGACCCGGCTTGCGGCAGCGGCGGTATGTTTGTGCAGACCGGCGACTTTGTAAACCATGCGGGCATGATCGCCAACAACACCATGACCTTCTACGGACAGGAAAAGGTGGAGTACAATGCCAAGCTCTGCCTGATGAATATGGCCGTGCATGGTCTGACCGGCGTGATCAAGTCCGGCGATGAAGCCAATACCTTCTATCACGATGCACACAACCTGAACGGCTGCTGCGATTACATCATGGCGAATCCTCCGTTCAACGTAGATAAGGTCAAAGCCGAATCATGCGAGAACGCCGGACGTCTTCCGTTCGGTCTGCCGAGTGTAAACAAAAACAACGAGGTCGGCAACGCCAATTACCTCTGGATCTCCTATTTCTATTCCTATCTGAACGAGCATGGCCGCGCAGGTTTCGTAATGGCTTCCTCCGCTACGGACAGTCAGGGAAAGGATAAAGATATTCGTGAAAAGCTCATCAATACCGGTCACGTCGATGTGATGATTTCCGTCGGTAATAATTTCTTCTATACGAAATCGCTGCCTTGCTCCCTGTGGTTTTTCGATAAAGCGAAGGGCGAAGCAATCCGGGATAAGGTTCTGTTCATCGATGCCCGGAATTACTATACAGTTGTGGACCGAACGCTGAATGAGTGGAGCGAATGGCAGCTTAAAAACCTGAACGCCATCGTATGGCTTTATCGCGGTGAGACCGACAAGTATACGGCTCTGCTGCAGGAATACCACCACTATCTTCACGATGAAGCCGAGGCCGCTGAAAATGACGATTTGAAAGAGGCTGTATATCAGGAATCCTTTGCCGATATCGTTTCTGCGCTGAAGGAAAAGCTCTCCGCGCTCCGCAAAACGGCAAAAGCCGAAGTGGACGCCGCCGGAAAGCGTGACAAAAAGAGCGTGCAGCAGCAGTATGACGATAGAATTGCCTATATCGAGAATATGCTGACCGTTGCCAAGGAAGCGCACTGGCTCTATGAGAAGTTCGGTGACGGCGTTTATACCGATGTCCTTGGTCTGTGTAAACTTGCCATGCTTGCCGAAATCGAAGAAAAAGGCTGGTCACTCACCCCCGGCGCGTATGTAGGCGTTGCTCCCGTGGAAGATGATGGGGTGGATTTTGCCGAGCGTATGGCGGAGATCCACAGGGAACTTCTGTCCCTTCAGGCTGAATCCAACGATCTAATGGATACCATCTCGCAGAACATGAAGGAGATGGGGATATGAGCTATAGCAAGGCACAAATAGCTAATCTGTGTACTCTGGTGACTTCTGGCGGAACTCCGCTTACCTCTGTTCCTGCCTACTATGACCCTAAAGAAATCCCTTGGTTGAAAACCGGGGAAGTAAATTACTGTCGTATTTACGACACAGAAAGCTATATTTCGAAAGAGGGACTGGCTCGTTCCAGCGCAAAAATGATTCCTGCGAATTCAGTTGTCGTTGCAATGTATGGACAGGGGGATACTGCGGGTAGGGTTGCAATTAACAAGATACCATTGTCTACAAATCAGGCATGCTGCAATCTTGTTATAAACCACGTAATAGCTGATTATGAGTATGTTTATTATGCCTTGTGTACGCTTTACGACCGCCTTGTTGCGTTAAAAAACGGAGGTGCGCAGCCAAATCTTAATGCTAAAAAGATAAAAGCAATTGAAATACCATTCCCAGACCTTGAGACACAGCGTACAATTGCTTCTGTTTTGGGAGCCTATGACAACCTCATTGAAAACAATCAGAAGCAAATCAAACTACTTGAAGAGGCTGCTCGGCGGCTGTACAAGGAGTGGTTTGTCGACCTCCGTTTCCCCGGATATGAGGATACACCTATCGTTGACGGTGTGCCAGAGGGGTGGGAAAGGCTTCCTGTTGGCGAACTAATTGAAAAGATACCAAGAACCACACAAATCATGGCTTCTGAATATGGGAAGGAAGGACCTATCCCGATTATCGATCAAAGTAGAGGGTTCATCGCAGGATACACAGATAATCATGCTTCTCTGGTTAATGTAGGCAAGCCGGTGATTGTTTTTGGCGATCATACAAGGATTCTTAAGTATATTCAGTTCCCGTTTGCAAAAGGTGCTGACGGAACTCAATTGATTGTTAGCAATACAGATAGAATGCCTCAAAGTCTCTTTTATTGCAGTCTTGTTGGAGTTGATTTGTCAAATTATCATTACGCTCGTCATTTTAAGTATTTGAAGGCAGAAGAATTACTTGTGCCTACTCAAGTAATAGCTGAAGCATTTGATCACTTTGTATCTCCAATGTTTTCCAAGATTCAACGGCTCAGAGATATTAATAAAGCTGCAACTAATGCCCGTGATCGTCTGCTGCCCAAGCTGATGAGCGGCGAAATCGAGGTGTGATGTATGACAGATTGGCTTATGGTAATTATCACAGCGGTATATGTTGCTGCCACTATTGTTATTTGTGTATTCAATGGGAAATCGGCAAAAGCCGCCAAGGAACAGACAGAAACAGCGAGACAGCAGATAGATGAAATGATTCGCCAATATAACGAGTCAAATCGTCCTATTGTCATCGTTCGCTTTGAGATCATCAGATCCGGACTACTGTGCTTTGTTTTGGAGAACATAGGCCCAGTAGTAGCCGAAGATATCAAAATAAGAATTAATGATGAGTTTATAGACAATCTTGAAAAAGAGGATAAACAGATTCGTCTCCGTGAGACTACGGAAGCCACACTCTTTTTATCAAGTCACCAGAAGCTGTATATTCTGTTGGGCGGGCAGTCGCAATTAAGCAAAATAGCAAGTGTGCCTGCTAAATTTGATATCTCTTACAATTGCAAATATGACGAACACACGGAAATTGATTTATGGCAGTATCGATTTATGCTTACATACAGTTCAGAACTGGAGGATATTTCTCAACATCTCAAGCATATTGAGAATGAAGCTAAGACCTACCATAATAAGCATCTTAAGGCTATATCAAAGAGTAGTCCTGTCAGCGTATTAGTTCACACAGGGGATGAAAGCAAAAAGTTTGAAATATTCAAAGCAGTCTGCATGAATCCCGGTTCTACAACTGAGCATCTTGCTGAAATTGTGGAGATTCAAAAAGAAGATGTGCTCGACATTCTAATTGAGTTAGATCGCGTAGATCGGTTCGTTCAAGCTGTCCCATACGATGACGATGATTTTCATGCGAAATGGTACAGGCGATAACGAGGAGGTGCTCGTATGAGCTACGATTACTCTGAAAACATTCTTGTGCAGGAAAGTGCCGGAAACCTTCTCCGGGGCGAACTTGGCTGGGATGTGAAATTCGCATATAACACGGAGGTGCTGGGCGACGATGGCACCTTCGGCAGGAAATCGTACAAAGAGATTCTGCTTGTGCGGTATTTTCGTGCTGCCCTGAAAAAGCTAAATCCTTGGATCACCGAGGCACAGATACTTGAAGCGCAGGTCACACTCGAAAAACGCCTGTCCACAGCCTCGCTCCTGCAGATCAACGAGGAGAAGTATTTCCTGATTCGCGATGGCATTCCCGTGACAGTAAAGCGTCCGGACGGCAAAACGGAAACAAAGAAAGCTGCCGTGATCGATTTTCTCCACCCAGAGAACAACTATTTCCTTGCGGTCAAAGAACTGAAAATACACGGTGATCTTTACCGCCGCCGCACGGATATCGTGGGCTTTGTAAACGGTCTGCCGCTCCTTTTCGTGGAATTAAAGAAAAACACCGTAGACGTCCAGAACGCCTACGATGACAACTATACCGATTATCAGGATACGATACCGCACCTGTTCTATTACAATGCTTTCATTATGCTTTCCAACGGCACAGAGGCCAAGGTCGGTACGTTGGGCAGCAAGTACGAATTCTTCCATGAATGGAAGCGTCTTGACGAAAAAGAGCAAGGCAGCGTAGCTTTGGAAACGATGCTGCGCGGTATCTGCAAAAAAGAGAACTTCCTTGATCTGCTGGAGAACTTCATTCTTTACGACCACTCCGGCGGCAACACGGTGAAAATCCTTGCCCGTAACCACCAGTATCTCGGTGTCAACGAAGCAGTCAAGGCATACGAGGCACGGAAGCTCAACGACGGCAAGCTGGGCGTGTTCTGGCATACACAAGGTTCCGGCAAGAGCTATTCCATGGTTTTTCTCGCCCAGAAGATCCGCCGCAAGTTTGCAGGGTCTCCCACAATCGTTGTTCTTACCGACCGAGATGAACTGAACAAGCAGATCAGCGACACTTTTGAAAACTGCGGTCTGCTCGGTAAAACGAAAGCCTCACAGTTTATCGCCACAAGCGGCGGTGACCTCGTCACGAAGCTGAAAGGCAATCCGAGCTTCATATTCACGCTGATACAGAAATTCAACAGGCCGGACGAACAGCCGATTTACCCGGACCACGATATTATTATCATGTCGGATGAAGCACACCGCAGTCAGTACGGTATCTTTGCCGACAACATGATGAAGCTGCTCCCGACAGCGGCCCGTATCGGTTTCACCGGCACTCCGCTCCTGTCCAGCGACAATATCACGGCGCGTACCTTCGGCGGCTATATCTCTGTTTACGATTTCAAACGCGCCGTGGAGGACGGTGCGACCGTTCCGCTGTACTATGAGAATCGCGGCGAAAAGATACTCGATCTCCATAATCCGGAAATCACCGACCGCATTCTCGACGCCATAGAAAATGCCGACATCGACGTCGATCAGCAGGATAAGCTCGAAGCGGAGTTTGCAAAGGAAATCCATCTGATGACGGCGGAGCCTCGCCTCAAATCCATAGCGAAAGATTTTGTCGGTCACTATTCCGACCTGTGGACCAGCGGCAAGGCGATGTTCGTGTGCCTCAATAAGGTCACGTGCGTCCGTATGTATAATTTCGTTCAGGAATACTGGAAGGAAGAAATCAAAGCTCTGAAAGCGAAAATCAAAACAGCCACTCAGCAAGAAGCGCAGGAACTGGAGCGCAAGCTGAAATGGATGGAAGAAACGGAAATGGCCGTTGTGATCAGTCAGGAACAGAACGAGATTCAGACCTTCAAAAAATGGGATCTGGATATCAAATATCACAGGGCGAAAATGGAAAAGCGTGAGCTGGACAAGGAGTTCAAAGATGCGTCCAATCCGCTCCGGGTGGTATTCGTCTGCGCCATGTGGCTCACCGGGTTTGACGTAAAGTGCCTGTCCTGCCTCTATCTGGACAAGCCTTTGAAGGCACATACACTTATGCAGACTATCGCCCGTGCCAACCGTGTGAACGAAGGCAAGAGCAACGGGCTGATCATCGACTATATCGGTATCGTGAAAGCCCTCCGTAAGGCACTGGCTGACTACACGGCGAACATCAACACGCCCGGTGGCGATCCGACTGTTGATAAGGACGAGTTGATTGCCCGTATCCTCGATACGATTGATAAAGCGAAGGCATTCCTCCGGGAGCGTGATTTTGAGCTTTCTGATCTGGTGACAGCCGTTGATTTTACAAAACTGGCTCTGCTTCAGACCGCCGCCAACGCAGTATGCGGCACCATTGAGGATAAAAAGTCCTTCTCCACATACGCCTCAGAATTGATCCGCTTGATGAAATACACGGATCGCGATGATATTACCGGGCAGACGCGCAAAGAGTATGAAGCCATCGCTGCTATTTACGGGGAGCTTCAGAAAAAGCGCCGTCACGTTGATACTACCGATCTGATGGTGGAAATCAATTCTATCATCAGCGAGTATGTGGAAATCGATGACGCTCCGATGATGGTAAAAGAGGAGCCGCGCCGGTTTGACATCAGTGCAATCGACTTTGATTTGCTCCGTCGGGAATTTGCGAAGGTAAAGAAAAAGAACCTTGTGATGAAGGACTTGGAGGAAATCATCCAGCAGAAGCTCGACCGTATGCTTTTCAACAATCCGGATCGTATTGATTATTACGAGCGTTATCAGCAGATCATCACGGATTATAACAGTGAGCAGGACCGTGCTACCATCGAAAAAACCTTTATGGATTTGATGGATCTGGCTAACAGCCTCGACAAAGAGGAACAGCGGTATGTCCGTGAAGGCTTCGAGAACGACGAGGAGCTTTCTCTGTACGATATGCTTTTCCGGGACGATCTCTCCAAAGCGGATATCAAGAAAATCAAGGAAGTGGCTGCAAGCCTTTTGAAGAAGATCAAGGCTAAGATTGCCGAGCTTGACCACTGGACCGATAAGCAGGAAACAAAAGCCGCTGTGGATAATCTAATTCGTGATACGCTGTGGGCCGAGCTGCCGGAGTGCTATGACGAGATCAGTATTTCCGAATACCGCCAGCGCATTTACGAATATGTGTACACGCGCTACAGAGTGGCAGCATAAGGAGGCATCTAACGAATGGGGAAAATAACTCACGATTTGCTCCCAAAGCAAAGGCCGCGCAAGCACAATCTGAAAGTTGAGATAGATGTATATCCTTATGCTACCGAGTTGTATGAAGAACTCGAGCATATCGGAATCATCAACCGTGTAAAGGAAATCCCTCAGCTTGGTGTCATTAAGGTGGCAAAAAGATTAGCAAAAACGCGATATGACTATATTATGCTTCAATTGTACCTTCACCAGATGATAAAGAATCATCTACAAGGACATTTGAGATTGACCTATAACAATTGTGTTGCGGCAAAAGAGTTCCATAATGATTACAAGTACACAAAAATGGATAGGCCATCGATTGGTGATATTCTTCAGTTGCTTACGATCGTTTATAATATCGGCCATTTTTACAATACTTTTACAGCATCGCGAGCTGTCACGATGTTGTCGTCAGAGGATGATATATTCTATGATATAGTGGTAGGTGCGTCTACAAGCGATCGCTTTCATGAAGCAGCGCAGAGTATTCTGAACAGCAAGAATTATCAAAGGTTGCATTTGCTGAATTCAATTTTGATTTTGGAGAGATGTGACCAAGCAAAGCAATCGGTGTCCTTAGCTTTGGAAATACTATACGCGTACATAAATGAGTCCGCATTGCCAGAATATAGTAAATTAAAATATATCTTTTCAATTTTCCGGAGTGTGAGAACTGTATCTTATATGGCGTATGATTTGCAAATTGCAGAAACCCCACTCACAATAGATCTTTGCAATGAAAAAGCAATGATACTATTATTGCAGGAACTGTTATCAGAGTATAACAACAATCAATCGTCCCACCAGTTGGTTCAATCTACCACGAAGCTCCTTGATGATACTGTTTATAATGAGAACTCAAGTGCCATTTGCTACTACAAAATATCCCGGAAAATGGTTTCGCTAATAACAAAAGATCCGAGTTATACGAGCACGAACTATTATGCCGATCTGTTTGCTGATAAAAGCAGCATTCTGAACCGGACACACGCGCATAAGCGGGATTATGCTCAGTCTCAGATACTAAAACTCACTTTTTCAGGAGATCAACGCTTTTTATCCGAGGCTTTGCTTGCGGATTTAGAGAAAATTAACAATACTCGTGTGGGATACTATGATAGGCATTCTGGTGAGCAAACTATTCTGGTATCGATAAAAAAGAACTGCGTTTCCGCAACGAAAAGATATGCTGCATTTAAAACTATGAAGTGTGCAGTAAACTATCTTCGAAGAATACCTGACATTAGTTCAACAGATGTAAGGTTTATTCTTTGTGTAAAGTTTTTCTTGTTCTATCTGCTTGACGAAAACCCTGTTGTGATTAAGCCGACAATAGATAGGGAAAAATGTGTTATATGTACACGCGGCAAAAATACTCGTGTAAAGGAGATAAAATCACTAATAAACAACTCTACCGGTACAGAAGACGAGAAGCACGAAGCTGAATTCCTGTTGAGTCAGCTTGTAAGTGATCCTATAAATGATACCAGTATCACCATACCAGCAAGTATTCTTGTTTATCAAAAGGATGCTGTGGGAAGAAAGCTATGTGAATTTGATGGCATGATTATTCATCTTATGAGAAAAACAGAGCAAGTGTTTTTCTTGGAAGCCAAAAATCGTAACGAGAAGCCTGCCCTTGGAAAGAATTGCCTACGAGAAAAGCTTGATAAGTTTCCAATACAATACAATTTAGATGACATACAAATCGTAGCCTGTGATGCTTATTTGAAATATACTGTTCAATAAGTGTTTCTGCCAAACAATAATCCGAAAAACTGCGTACATCGCTCTGCAAAATCACCTCGACTGGCGAAATTGAGCAGTGGTTCTGCTTAAATTGAGCAATAGGACGCCCGGATTGAGCAGTCCCACCACTTAGGTTGAATATAGACAGAACAAATCGATAAGGTACAATAAGTTTCGCAAATTGAAAAGTAGTTAAAAAGAGACATGGTTTGCAGCCCTCTGGTAGAATGAAGTCACGACACACCATTCTGAAAGGAGACAGCAAACCATGTCCGAAAAGATTGTACAGCTTAACGAGGAAGTAATCAAGGGCCAAATCAAAGAACTGGTACGAGGCAGCGTAGAGGAAACCCTCAACGAACTGCTGGAGGCCGAGGCGGAGAAGCTGACCCAGGCGGCCCGGTACGAGCGCAATGAGCAGCGTCAGGGCTATCGCAGCGGCCACTACAACCGAAATCTCACCACTACATCCGGGGACGTTACTCTGAAGGTGCCCAAGCTCAAGGGGATCTCCTTTGAAACCGCCATCATTGAGCGGTATCGCCGCCGGGAGAGCAGCGTGGAAGAAGCCCTCATTGAGATGTACCTGGCAGGCGTATCCGTTCGGCGTGTGGAGGATATTACCGAGGCCCTCTGGGGCAGCAAAGTCTCTCCCTCCACTATAAGTGAGTTAAACAAGAAAGCGTATGTCCACATCGAGGATTGGCGGAACCGTCCTCTGCAAGGCGGACGATATCCGTATGTCTATGTGGATGGGATCTATCTGCGCCGTAACTGGGGCGGCGAATTTGAAAACGTAGCCATTCTTGTGGCAATTGCGGTCAATGAGGACGGATACCGTGAGGTTCTGGGTGCCGCCGAGGGCATGAAGGAGGACAAGTCCAGCTGGGTCAGCTTCTTCCAGTGGCTGCGTGGCCGAGGTCTGGACGGTGTGAAACTCATTGTTGGAGACAAGTGCCTTGGTATGCTGGAGGCCGTGGGAGAAGTATTCCCCGAAGCCAAGTACCAGCGCTGTACCGTCCACTTTTACCGCAATGTATTCTCGGTCACGCCTCGCTCCAAGGTGAAGCTGGTGGCAAAGATGCTCAAGGCGGTCCACGCCCAGGAAAGCAAGAAAGCAGCCCGGGAAAAGGCCAAAGCTGTGGTGGAAGAACTGCGCTCCATGAAACTGAAAGAGGCGGCCAAGAAGGTAGAGGATGGCATTGAGGAGACGCTGACCTACTGCGATTTTCCCAGCGAGCACTGGACTCGCATCCGTACCAATAACGTTATTGAACGACTCAACCGGGAGATCCGCCGCCGTACCCGTGTGGTGGGCAGTTTCCCGGACGGCAATTCCGCCCTTATGCTGGTCTGTGCCCGGCTGCGCCATGTGGCCGGCACCCAGTGGGGCAACAAGAAGTACATGAACATGAAGCACCTGGAGGCCGCCCTTGAAGATGCCTCCATTGCTGGCTGACTTCACTCATGCCAGACCCTGCAAACCATTTTGCGAAAAATACTTGACACTACCGTTATGTATGCAAGGCCACATGTGTAAGGAGCGAAAAACATGAAGAAACAAATCATTATAAGGGCGACGCTTATTGCCGCCTCTGCTGTTGCTGTCATGATACTGGCTTTACTATGCTTTGATGAGAATGGACAAACGCCAATCGTGGAAATTGAAGCGCCGGTACGGATTGTAGAAACAGCAATGCCCCCCGTGTCTGCATTGGGCGCAACGGCCGCTGAAGATGCTCCCGCCGCAACAGCACAGCCTGAAGGAACCAACACTCCTCCTGTGACGAATCGTCTCGGTACACTAACGATCCGCGGACAAGACATATCTATCGCTGATAACGTGGACGAGGCCACGTTAGACAAATCCCCCGGCTGGATGCCGGACAGCGCCCTCCCCGGTGAAAGCGGTATGTGCGTGATATTGGGTCACCGCAATCGGAAACATCTGCGGCCGCTGGAAAAGATGAAGCAGGGCGACATTATCTCTTTTGCCTACCCGGACGGGCGCACGGCGACCTATACCGTCACCGAAACTATTATCTACGAGAATACCGCCGACTGGCGCTTGCCCGCTGCAGAGGGGGATACACTGGTGCTTGTGACTTGCTGGCCGTTTAGGTATAGCGGGAACGCGCCGGGGAAGTATCAAATTATATGTATAAAGAATTAAGTTGATGGGGCAAAGCATATGTAGTTTTGCCCCATCATTTTCAGAGTATTAGCCTAGTTTTCTCCAAGTATTCATGCCAACAATACCATCGCTAGTAAGTCCTGCTGAAGTCTGAAACTGTTTGACCTTACTTTCAAGCGTAGAATCAAAAGTTGTTGAGGTACCAAGCCCGGAATACCCTTTGGCCGTAAGCCTAGCGCGCAAGAACCGTACAGCATCATTGACATTGCCCTTTTTAACCTGCGGAAGAAGCGCATTCCAAGTTGTAGAACCGATAATGCCATCAGCTGTATAGCCCTTGGCTGTCTGGAACTGTTTGATTTTGGCATCGGTAACATTTCCTTGCTTGCCATCCGGTGTACCGCAGTTGTAGCCGAGATCATTCAAGCGGAACTGTGCTATCTTCATGAATGCGAATTTGGTGTCAGCATCGTTACCATAATCAATCGCAAGGATAAACGTTTCGCTGTTGTTATGAAAGTAATTCCCTTTTCCACTAGAGTTCAGATAACTTTTAACGTTTACCTTTACTTTTGTGCTATCCGCATTATAGCTGGGCCAGGCATCAGCAGATTTCCAAAAGTATCGCGCTCCAACTGTTGAAGATATAGACTGGTTCTGCACAAGCTTTGTGGCAAGGGAAAGTGCATTTGCCCAAAAGGAATCGTTGGTATTCGGCCTTTGCGCATTTTCATTAGGACCTTGAGCTACACTGCAGGCCTTATATACTACCATAGCCCAAGTGTTAACGCCTCCGTGCCCAAAGTTATATCCATCAGGATTATCGTACCTGTTTCTAAGCACCTGAGCAACAGCAGCCTGGCCCGACGTTGTTTTAGTATCTTCTGCGTAAATGACACGAGCGAGGAGGTCTTTCGTTTCAAGCTGAGAAAATGGATACACCCACTGACTATCTGAGAGTCCACTACCAATAGGAACTGACATTTTAATATTCTCCTTTACATCATTGTTTGTCCGGACAAGTAAAGGATAATATACTTATAGCTACTTCGATAGTGACGAACAGGTGTCAGTTCAGTGTCGTTTCCTGACCGAAAATATTCCACCCTCCGTTCCACATCACATAGCTATATGCGGTAAAGCCAGTGCGGTCGTAACCGTCCGGATAAATTCCGTGCAGTATGCGCAAATACTGCGCGTCCTCCGTTTCCATTATATCGACGCCTGCACAAAATTCATTAACGCCTGACGTCGTTACCGCGTTGACCGGATAATCAAAATCATCCGGTATGTGCAAATAACTTTTTGCGCTCCTGTCTATGAATGCCGACGAGGGGCCTCCAGCGAGGGTGAGCGTTTCCACAGCCTTGCCTGTAGTCGCATCTATGCTGAACACATGCACATCGCAATGCGCCGCATTGTCCATGATCGGGCATAAGATCAGCAGCAGCTCCTCCACGCCGTCATTGGTCAGATCACAAGTTATGGCAGTCACCTCCGTGCCCCACTCACAGCGGCATGCGACGCTGCCGTTTACGGAAACGACCGTGGCGCCCTGAATCGCTGCCCCCGTTACCGGGTCATGGCCCTGTGCCGTGCCGTCATAGCTCAGGCTTAGCGCGTATGGGCCTACGGGATCGCTTTGCACCACAGCGTCCAAACTATCGAATACGGCGCTCCATTCTTGACAAGATGCAAGCGTTCCTGCCTTGATGTCAGAGGCTTGGAGCGGATCGGGCGTAGCTTCCGGCTTTACGGCAATATCCGCGCTGTCCGGCTCGTTGGCTGGGGGTTGTGCAACGGGCCGGACGGGGAACATGCCGCACGCCGCCAGGCATATCGGCATAACGATACAGCACATTAAGAGTATAGCTTTTTTCATTTCACGCACCTCCGTCATTTTTAAGTTTCTACATGGAATCATCGGGAGTAAATGTCCCGGAACCCCACAAATTCCGTATGGAATTCCTTGCCGTCTACCGTCACGCAATAAACCGGCTCCTCATTCCCCGTGCCGCCCGTTTCGCACAAAATGTATATCTCGCCGGGAGTTTTGGTTTGTAGCTTATCGCAAAATCGCGGCAGCAGGAAATAGATATACAGCGGCAATTCCGCTTCAGCATACAGCGCGTCGCCCTTGTATATGCTAAGCCTTGCTTTGGTGCCATAATCGGAGGCCTCCACCGTGCCCTTGTCAGAGTTGCCCAATACCGTGCCCTGCTCCACATAGGCTCCGTAGCACCTTCCGGAAAGGGTCAGCCGTTCAAGTACTCCATCGCCGTCCACATCAAGCTCTGTTTCATCCCAAACCCGGTCCAGTGCAACCGTCATAGTGATGCTTTCGATTGCGTCACCATCGGATTGATACCTTTCGCCAAAGCTGATTCTTGCGTCTCTAACATAGATCGTTTGCTTTCGTTTGTCAAGCGGATCGCCTACCTGCCGGCCGTCCGGCGTGGCATAGCCGGGCCTGACGATTTCGACTTTTCCAATCAGCTCTTGCCCATCCTGAGCGTACGCAACGATAAGAAGTCCTGCGCCGTCCGTGTAAAACAGTGTCTTTCCCGGGATCAGCCCTTCAAGGCCAAACAACGCCTGCTCATCCTCCCGCAAGGGGTGCAGCGAATAGAGTTTTTTTGCGTCCCCCACCGTGTCGCCCGGCATAATCTGCGCAAGAGATACCTCCTCACGGTATGACGCATCAAGCAGCGCAAGTTGCGGAATATGCGCAATCAGCTTATCCAGGCCATAACCTGTGTATAAGCCGTAAACGATTCTTTGCGCATAATCGATGAAACCCCGACGCGCCGCAATTTGCCGCCTTGTCCAAATATCGTTGTCGCCGGAGCGCAAAAGATCTTCGATCTCCGATTGCGTTTTCGGGATATATACCGTCTCATAATACACGCTGTGCTCATTGGATACATCCACCCATTTTGAAGGAACGTTATCCGCATCGTAGCGAAGAAACAATGGGAAAAACGCGCCGTCGGCGTCATCCATACCCACATACGTCGTCAAATCCTCACCGCGCATATCCCTTTCACCGTAAAAAAAGGTGCGGCTGTACTCAATTCCGTCGAACACGCCGAGGGTGATTTCCACGCCGTCTCCCCGGTCCAGCACCTCGCCGAGCATACGCTTGCCGCGAGAGCTCACGCCCAGGCAAAACATCCCCTTGAAATCGCTTTCCATGTCCTCATAGCCGCCGTACCAGCATGGATAAACACCACTCTCATCGCTGCGCCTTTCGCCTGAGGGTAGGAGCGCAAGAATAAAATGGTGGTTCCATTCGTCGAACTCGCCGGGGCTTGCCGCGCCGATCAGGATGTGTTCTTCCGGTACGTGTGCGCGCTCGACGGAACTTTTGATATGCGCAGAATAGGATAACGCAATGGTCTGTCCCACTTCAAACTGCGCCTGCTCATAATAGATGCTGTCCGGAATATGCTCCGCTTCATGGGATGCCGTTGTGCAGCAAAGTGTAATGGAGTCCATGGTATGCTCCGTTACGGCCCAAACAGAGCTTCCGATCTTTGCTTCATACCCCTGTCCGGTGGCATAGATGCGCAAAAGGCAGGCTTGTTCTGCATAAAAGTTCAGCGC
>ENA-OPXC01000886-OPXC01000886.1-human-gut-metagenome-genome-assembly--contig:-NODE-886-length-23906-cov-2.370257_pt1 | contig 23906 bp, 17 predicted proteins | sample MGYA00241512_ERZ502016 | MGnify/ENA primary metagenome ERZ502016 (study PRJEB25962, sample SAMEA2043043) | human gut metagenome | biome: human gut; feature: human-associated habitat; material: faeces...
GTTCGGTACGGTCAAACGTATCGAGGACGTAATCCATCTTTTTGTCTGCCCACTCGAAAACAGCCGCTTTGACTTCGTCGCTGGGGAGATAAAGATGAACTTCCTGTTTTGCTTTTCCGCACGCTTCCTGAATACCTTCGATCCAGGTGATGATTTTCTTGATTTCTTCGTGACCGAACAGGATTGCGTCAAGCATTTCTTTTTCGGAAATGATGTTTGCGCCCGCCTCGACCATCATGATTGCGTCTTTCGTTCCCGCAAGGCTCAGATGGAGCTTGCTCTTTTCGCGTTCCGCGGGCGTGGGGTTGATGATATATTTGCCGTCAACGTATCCGACGACAACCGACGCCGTGGGGCCTGCGAAAGGAATGTCGGAAATGCTGAGCGCGATCGAGCTGCCAAGCATGCCGAATACCTCGGGCGGGATTTCTTTGTCAACCGAAAGCGCGGTTGCGACGACTGCGACGTCGTTCAAGCAGCCCTTCGGGAACAAGGGACGAATGGGACGGTCGATAAGACGCGACGTAAGTATCGCCTTATCGGAAGGTCTGCCTTCTCTCTTTTTGAAGCCGCCGGGGATTTTGCCCACTGCGAACATTTTTTCTTCGAAGTCAACGCCGAGAGGGAAAAAATCGATTCCGTCACGGGGTGTTTTTGCCATCGTAGCATTGGTAAGGACGACGGTTTCGCCGCATCTTATGAGACAACTGCCGTTTGCCTGACCGCAGTACGCGCCGATTTCAACGGAGACTTCGCGTCCGCCGATTTCGGTTTTGAAAATTTTTCTTTCCATATACTCTGTCCTCCAAAGACTTCCGCAATTCCCGCAAGAAGTCCAAATTTACGTTTTTAATGTTTTTTTCAAAAAAAACGGGGCGCAAAAGCACGCCCCGAAAAAATTACTTTCTGAGTTCCAACTTCTTAACGATAGCGCGGTATCTTTCGATGTCTTTGCTTTTAAGATAGTTGAGCATGTTGCGGCGTTGACCGACCATCATCAACAAACCTTTGCGGCTGTGGTGGTCTTTCTTGTGCGTCGCGAGATGCGCGGTGAGTTCGTTGATACGAGCGGTGAGAAGCGCGATTTGTACTTCGGGTGAACCGGTGTCGCCTTCCGACCTTGCGTTGTCCAAAATAATTTTTTGTTTGGTTTCCTTATCCATTGTTTTGCCTCCTTCGGTGGATAAATAATTCGCCTTAGGCAAAGTATATCTGCGGAGATTTAGATAAACGTTGCGAAAGGTACGAGAAGAATATTATCATAAAAATAATTTTATGTAAACCGAAAACGCCTACTTTTTCCAAAAATTTTCGTGTCTTTCCCTTAAAGTTTCGGCGCGTTCGATATATCCTTTCACGTCTTTGACGTCGGCAAGACGCTCGATGCGGTTTTCTTCCCTGAAAAGCCGTTTTGAAATCGCGCCCGCGCCCGCCGCAAGGATATTGCAGTTTTCTTCCATAATATCGACGTTGTAAACGCACTCGGTACCGGGCTTTGCGTAGCCGCTGTTTTCAAGGTTTCCTGTGTTGTACTTCTGACGATACATATAATACGGCTCGTATCCGGCGTCCGTCAGCGCGCTTACCGAATAATCGATCATTTTTTCGGCGTCTTTGAGATTAAGCGGTTCATAATGCGATTCGCTCAATACGCTACCGCGTTTCAGACTTAAATTGTGCACCGTAATGTTTTCGGGATTAAGGCTTATTGCCTTATCGACGGAATATTTGAAATCGTCAAAGTTTTCCCCGGGGAGCGTCGCGATTAAATCCATATTTACGATAAAATCGTAATTTTTCGCAAGGTCGTACGCCCTTAACGTGTCTTCGACGGTGTGCGCCCGTCCGATAAGTTTCAGCGTTTTGTCGTGGAAAGTCTGCGGATTTACGGAAATTCTCGTGACGGCGGTGTCCGCCATCATATCGAGGACTTCTTTCGTGAGCGTGTCGGGACGTCCCGCCTCGACGGTAAACTCCTTTGCCTTGAAATCGCAAAGGTCGATAAGGCTTTTGAGCATTGGGACGGGAATCGACGTCGGCGTACCTCCGCCGAAATACACGGCTCTGACCTTGAAATTGTTCTCGTTTATGACGTTTTTTATAATACTTATCTCGTTTTTCAGCGTTTCAACGTAACTTTCAAGGTATTTTCTGAGTTGTTTCATCGAAACCGCAACAAAGCTGCAATAAGCGCATCGTGTCGGACAAAACGGGATATTCACAAACACGTCGACTTCGTCTTTTCCGATTTTCAGGAGCTTTTCCTGATTTTTTACAATTCTTGCGACGTGCTCGGCTTTCTCGGGAGTTACGTCGAAAAACCCGGTAAACTCCCCTTTCGCGTCGATACCTTCCCTTTGAAGTTCGGCATAAAGTTTCGTCGGGCGCACGCCGGTCAGACAGCCATACGGCAACCACTCGCCCGAATACTCTTTCAGCGTTTTGTAAATCGACATTTTTCCGAAACGCCGCGCAAATTTTTTCTTGTTCAGCGTGTCGCCCTGCAAATCGTATTCCTCGACGGTGGTTTTTCCGCAAATCGTCGACGTGATTATTATTTTATCATCGGTTATCTCGTCGTTGTAAAAATACTCGTCGAATCCGTCGGTTTTTTCATACGAAAAATTGACGTACGCCTGATACGCACGCACCATTTCCATAAGTTCGTTTTTATTGACCGAATTTACAAAAACCGAAAGATTTTTCATTTATTCTTCCAAAAAAATTGGGTTATTCTTCTTTTCGTAATTCAAAGTTGTGAAATCACCGTGTCCGGGATATACGTCGTAATCCTTGCTAATTTCAAAAAGTTTCCTGACGCTTTTCAACAATTCTTCAAAATCGCCGCCGTAAAAATCGGTGCGGCCGTAACTTAATCTGAACAGCGTGTCGCCCGTAAACATTGCGTTTGCCGCGTCGACGATATACGTCATTCCGCCCGCGGTATGCCCTGCCGTTTCGATTGCTTTTATTTCAACGTCGGCAAGCGTGAAAACCTCGCCGTCTTTAAGTCTTACGTCGGCGGAAGTATAAGGAAAGTCGTAAATCCCCATCGCAAGCGCAAGGTTCGATTTATTCGACAGCATTTTGTCGTCGTTTTCCCCTATGTACGCTTTCACGCCCTGTTCCTTAAAATATTTCACAAGTTCGGTATGGTCGAAGTGTCCGTGCGTTACGATTAAGCCGTCGATTGACAGCCCGTTTGCTTTCACGTATTCTTCGATGGGTGCGGGATTGCCCGTCGGATCGACGATAAAGCACTTGTTGGAGTTACTCACGACGTAAGTGTTCGTTTGCAATTCGCCCTGAATAAACCTTCTTATAACGCAGTTACTCATTTTCTTTCTCCACGATAAGCGTGACTGGTCCGTCGTTTTCAAACAAAATCTGCATATCCGCTCCGAACTCGCCAGTCGCAAGGTTTTCAAAAATATCCGAAAACTTTTTGACGGTAAGGTCGTATAATGGCTTGCTGATTTCGGGACGCGCGGATTTATCGAAAGACGGTCGCCTGCCTTTTCTTGTATCCCCGTAAAGCGTGAAGTTTGAAACGACCATAACGTTTCCTTTGACGTCAAGCACGGAAAGGTTCAGTTTTCCGTTTTCATCCTCGAAAATCCTCAGGTTTGCGATTTTTTCCACGCAATAATCGACGGTCTTCTCGTCGTCGCCGTCCGAAAACGCGCAAAGGACGAGCAATCCTTTTCCGATTTGCCCGCCGCTTTTTCCGTTAATTACTATGCTTGCGCGGTTTACCCGCTGAATAATACATCTCATTTTATCTGTGTACGTCGATGACTTCCGGCAAAGTTTTCAGTTTTTTGATGACGTCTTCGACCTGATCCGTGCTTTTGACTTCCAGCATAACGGTGATTTCCGCGGTGCCGTTGTCGTTGTCCGAGCGCGCAAAAGCGCCCGTTATCGATATTTTCATGTTGGAAATAATCGTCGTGACCGCCGCAAGAATACCGCCCTTGTTTTCGCAATAAATTTTCAGCGAGGCAAGGAAGTTCTGACTGATTACGTCGTCCCATTTTGCCTCGATAAGCCTTTCGGGCTCCATATTTTTGACGTTGGGACAATCGACGCAGTGCACCGAAACGCCGCGCCCGCGCGAAACGTATCCGACGATTTTATCGCCCGGCACGGGATTGCAACAGTGCGACAGCCTGACCAGAAAGTCGTCGTAGCCTCTGATAAGGACGCCGTTTCCCGAAGAACTTTTTCCCGTTGTCGAGGTGGTTTTGATTTCCGCAACCGGGTTTTTCGACAGCAAATCGCGCTTGAAGTAGTCGATAAGTTTGACTATAATCTGGTTTGTCGTAAGGCCGCCGAAGCCGACCGAAGCGTACAAATCGTCAATCGACGACAGCGTGTAGCGGTTCATAATATAATTGAGCCCCGCCGTGCTTAAAAGTTCCGAAAGATTATATCCGCGGCGTTTTGCCTCGCGTTCAAGCATATCTTTGCCGCGCTTGATATTTTCTTCCTTCATTTCCTTTTTGAAGTATTGACGGATTTTCGTGCGCGCCGATGCGGTTTTTACGAATTTAATCCAGTCGCGGCTTGGACCTTTGCCGGAATTCGTCGTGAGAATTTCAACGATGTCGCCGGTGTTGAGCACGGTGTTGAGCGGCACGATTTTTCCGTTGACCTTCGCGCCGATACACTTGTTTCCGACCGCGCTGTGGATTGCGTAAGCAAAGTCGACGGTCGTGCTGCCGACAGGCAGATTAAGCACTTTTCCTTTCGGCGTAAAAACGTAAACTTCATCGGTGAAAACGTTGCCTTCGATATTTTCCAGAAATTCGTGGCTGTCCGACGATTCGCGCTGGGTGTCCATAACTTCGCGAAGCCAGTTGATCTGGTCGTCGATTTTGGTCGCGCCGGTTTTTCCTTCCTTATATTTCCAGTGCGCCGCGATGCCGTATTCCGCAATGCGGTGCATTTCGTACGTGCGGATCTGGATTTCGAAAGTTTCCTTAAACTTCGTGATAACCGTCGTGTGCAGCGACTGATATCCGTTGGGTTTCGGCATTGCGATATAGTCCTTGAAACGCCCCGGGAGCGGCATCCACATCGTGTGAATCGCGCCAAGCACCGTATAGCAATCCTGCACCTCGTTGACGATGACGCGGACTGCGGATATGTCGTAAATCTGCTCGATATTCTTCCCTTGTTTCAGCATTTTTTTGTAAATGCCGTAAAGGTGTTTTTGCCTGCCGTTGACCTCGCCCTCGATGCCGAGTTCTTGAAGTTTCGCTTTCAGCTCGTCGCAAATTTTCTCGATAAACTGCTGGCGTTCTTTGGATTTCGTCTTTATAAACTCGACAAGTTCGTAATAATCGTCGGGATAAAGATAACGCATCGCAAGGTCTTCCAGCTCGCACTTGACGAAACTTAAACCAAGTCGTCCGGCAAGCGGCGCATAAATTTTCAGCGACTGCGTTGCGATTTTGATTTGTTTTTCGGGTTTCAGCGCGTCGAGAGTACGCATATTGTGCAAACGGTCGGCAAGTTTAATTATGATTACGCGGTAATCTTTCGCCATCGCAAAAAACATTTTCCTAAGGTTTTCCGCCTGCTCGTCTTCCGCCGACACGAATTTGATTTTGTCAAGTTTCGTAACGCCTTCCACAAGTTCCAGCACTTCTTTGCCAAACTTTTGTTCAAGTTCGTCAGAAGTTACGGGCGTATCTTCCAGGACGTCGTGCAAAAACGCCGCGACGAGCGTCGATACGTCGTCGAAGCCCAGATCGACAAGGATATTCACAACGGCGCATGGATGAATAAAGTACGGTTCGCCCGTTTGTCTTTTTTGTCCTTCGTGCGCCGCTGCCGAAAAATCGTACGCCGCCTTCAATTCCTGAAATTCGGCTTCCGAGAAATTCTTTTTAAGTTTTTGCAACAGTTCGTCCATAATACAATTTTTATCTTAATATTTAATATTTTTCAATAAAATTATAAATTTTCGAGTTTTCAAGGTTGACTTTTGTTTTTTCGTCAAAAACAAATCCGCCGTTTTCCGCGTTTTTGATCACGCCCAGTTCATACATTATGTAAAACGTCGAAAGCGCCTTGAACGGGCTGACGATTTTGTTGTCGTACAACTTGTATTTAAGCGTCGGTAAACTTGTCGCGCCCAAAAGATTTAAGCGTTTCAGCGTTTTATACACGTCGCGGTATTCGTCAATCGAACGACACCTGAACCGCCTTATTTCGTCGCCGAAAGGCGCTTCTCCCGACACCTTTATTTTCGCTTTCGACGCGCCGTTTACGTACGATAAATACTCGTCCGTGGGTTTATCCAGAAACACGATTTCGTTGTAATAAGAAAAATCGAACTTCTCGTCGGGCGACAAAACGACGGTGTTATACGGGTTCAGCGAAAACGCCCCGCCCGAAGCCGTAAGGTAAAACCCTTTCTTCGTATTAACAAAATTATAATACGAATCATAAGTAAATGCAATATATAAAGTCCCGAAAATTTCGTTGCCGCGCGACGTATTATATGCGGGTTTTTGTGTTTTTTCCGCAATAAAACTTTCAAGGTGCAGATATTCGATTGCTGATATTTCCGGTTTTTCCTTTTCAACGCTTTCAACGCTGTGGCTTTTCACAACCGCCTGCGTGTAAACTTTTGAGCGGAAAGTTTTGTTTTCAAGCGACAGAATATAGTTCAGTCCGTTTTTGAACTCTTTGAAGTTTTTCATCGCCGAAAACGCCACGACTTCAACGTCTTTTTTCGGGTTTGCTTTCAGATGTTCAGTGTTCCCGATTTCCGAAAAATCGTATTTTTGGTTTCTTGCAAGGAACAGCGGCTCGGGGTTCATAAAGCCGAACGGCTCCAACCTTCTGACATCGGTGACAGTAGCGAAATCAATGCTTTCGTCATATTCAAGGTCATACAAAACTTCGGGCAAAAAACACGAAATATCATAAGTTTTTTTGACGTATTCGTTAATTTTTGACGTAAAAATGTCAAAGCCGTCTTCCGTCACCGACACGCCCGCCGCTGCCGAATGACCACCGAAACCGACAACGTAGTCCTTCACACAGGACAAGCAATCGAAAATATTAATCTTTGAAATGCTTCTTGCGCTGCCCTTCAAAAGCCCGTCTTCCGTAAACGTGAAAAGCATAACGGGACGGTTGAAAACTTCGGCAAGTTTCGACGCGGCAATGCCCAGAACGCCGATATTCCACGACTTGTCGTACATTGCGATGACGCGGTTTTCGACAAGATCGTAAGACTTCAACTTTTGCATAATGTCCGCGACGACCTTTTCGCACAGAATCTGTCGTTCCTTGTTGACTTCGTCCAGTGTTTCCAAAATTTTGTCAACGACTTTTTCGTCGTCCGACGTGAATAACGACACGACCGGCGTTGCGTCACGAAGCCTTCCGAGCGCGTTAATTCGCGGGGCGACTTTGAACATAATATCTTGGGACGTAATGGTTTCCTTTTTAAGGCACGCGGAAATACGTCTTGCGTACAAAACTCTGCCCGCATTCATCTGGTCAAGCCCGAGTTTTGCGATTATGCGGTTTTCACCGACAAGCGGCACGATGTCCGCAATCGTTCCGAGCGCGGCGATTCCAACATATTTCAACGCTTCGTCAAGCCCTGCAATCGCCTGTATAAGTTTGAACACGACGCCCGCGCCGCAGTAATCCGAAAAAGATTTTCTGTCGACTTTTGGATTCAGCACGATGCCGTCGGGGATAAGTTCCGGAATCGGTTCGTGATGGTCGGTAACAACGACGTCGATGCCCATGTCCTTTATGCACTTCACTTCGTTTTTTGACGTTATGCCGCAGTCGACGGTGATAACAAGGTCTATACCTTCGTTTTTCGTCAGGTCTTCGACAACGATGTCGTGCAAGCCGTAGCCGTCGGAATGGCGGTTGGGGACGTAATACGAAACCTTGTCGATTTTATCCTTTAAGAAGGTGTACAGTATCGAGATTGCGGTAAGCCCGTCGCAGTCGTAGTCGCCGTAAATAAGCACGCTTTCGTTAAGCGAAATCGCCTTGTTTATGCGTTCTACGGCGGCGTTCATTCCGTACAGTTCAAACGGGTTTATGAAGTCGGATTTGTCGGGACTCAAAAACTTTTCGGCGGCTTCGACCGTGTTCACGCCGCGCGACGACAAAAGCCTTGCAACGGGTTTACTTATGCAAAGTTTTTTTGAAAGTTCGTCCGAAAGCGTGTCCGTATATTCTTGTCTTTTAAGATATTTTACCGCCATTTTTCGTAAAAATGTATAAAAAAACCCTCTGAACGAGGGCTTTTTCAATTATTTCATTGCTTTGTATTTTGCATATTGTTTTGCGCGATACTTCAAAATACCGTTCTGCATCGCAGCCCACAACGGCGCCGCAAGGAACATCGACGAGTACGTACCTGCAAGCAAACCGAACAAAATCGGAAGCGTGAAGTGGCGCATCGAAACAACGCCGAGAGCCGTAAGCATAATGACCATAATAAGCGTCGTAAGCGACGTGAACATCGTACGGTTGAAAGTCATTGCGACCGCTTCGTCCGCAACGTCGTTATAAACGATTTTGTTTTTGTCATACAACTTTTTACGTTCGCGCACGCGGTCGAAAACGATAATCGTGTTGTTGATCGAATACGCAACGATGGTGATAATCGCGGCGATGAAACTGCTGTTTATGGGTATGCGGCAGATAACCGTAAGACATACCATAATAAACACGTCGTGCAACAGCGCAAGGACAGCCGCAACGCCCGAGAGCCACTCGAACCTGATAATGATATAAACAAGAATCAGGATAAGAGCGATGCCAACCGACAAGAAGGCTTTTTTGACAAGGTCTGCGCTTGCGGTCGAACTTCTGTTGGTGTAGTCGACCTTCACGCCGAACTTACTTTCAAGCGCGGCTTTTGCAGAGTCGTTGATTTCCTTCATTTTGGTTGCGTCGGAGTTGACGTTTTTGTACTGCACGCGGATACCGTTTTGTCCGCCCGTGGTAACGCCCTGGATATAGTCGACGTTATTAATGCCCTTTTCTTTCAGGATTTCAAGGACTTCTTGTTCGTTCTTGGTGTTGTCTTCGATCATAACGGTCATTTCCGTACCGCCGGTGAAGTCGATACCGAGACCGAAGCCCGTTGCCGCGTCGGTTTTCGCGCCGGTCACCGCAAACACGATGACGAACACGCAAATGATAAGCGCGGGAGCGATGCACCAGAACGGAAGTTTTTTGGAAATTTTCAAATCAAGGAGTTTTTGTTGTAATTTATTCATTATGCTGCCTCCTTGTCGCTTCTTTTAAGCATATAGAGTTTGGGATTATTCATATTATCGAACGCGCTCAAAAGACTTATGTTGAGCCTTGTGATCAGCAACGCCGTGAACATCGAAACGAGAATCGAAATAAACAACGTGACCGCAAATCCGACGATGGAAGTGCCACCGAAAATCCACATTACGATTGCGCCGATAAGCGTCGTGACGTTACTGTCGATAACCGCAACCGCAGCCCTTCTGAAACCGCGGGAGATAGGACCGCCTTGGCTTGTGATCTTGCCGTCGCTGCCGCGCTGGGGTTTCAGGAACAAATTGTCGCTGCCGAGAAGTCCCGACCTGTATTCGTCCTTGATACGTTCAAAGATAATAATGTTCGCGTCGACCGCCATACCGATACCGATGATGATACCCGCAATACCCGGGAGCGTGAGCTGTACCCACGGAAGCACCGAGCACAGGAACAATACGAGTTCGATGTAGGCAAGAAGCGCCATATCCGCCATAAGACCGAACATTCCGTAAAGTGCAACCATGAAAATCATAACGAGAACAATACCTACGATACCCGCGATAAGGCTTGAACGGATTGCCGTCGTGCCAAGCGTCGGGCTGACGATGTTGGTCTCTCGGACGGTCATATCGACGCCGAACGTACCTGCCTGCAAACGAGTCGCCATGTCGTACGCTTCTTCGTAAGTGTAGCCGCCGGTCGTAGAACTGCTGCCCTGTTTGATTACGGCTTGTCCGTTTGAAATTTCGGAACTGACGGAAACTGTCATAAGTTTTTCGCCGTTGATGTAAATATCCAAGGATTTACCGATGTTTTCCTTTGTTGCGGATGCAAACGCCTTCGTGCCTTCCGCATTGAATTGCAACGAAATGACGTAAGTGCCGTTGTTCTTTTCAGTATCGGCTGCAACGCCGACGTTTTTCAAGTGCTTGCTGCCTACGATATAAACGGTTTTTTCGTCGTCTTGTTTCGTGATTTTCAGCGACGCGGGACGACCGATAAGGTCGAATACGCGCTCGGGATCGTCGACGTCGGGAATTTCAACGGTGATCGTGGGGTTGCCCGTCGTGTTGTAAGTTACTACGGATTCGGTATAACCTTTTGACGTGAGCAAGTCTTCCATACTTGCTTTGACGCCGTCAAGACGGATTTTCAATTCGTCCGCGGTGAGAGTTTCTCCATCGGGTGCTTTCACGTCGAATACGGCAGAAACGCCGCCCGCAAGGTCAAGTCCGAGTTTTATTGAACGCGCATAGCCGGTGTAATCGTACATCGATTTGCCGATGGGGAACGTGGGCACGAATGCAAACACCATTCCGAGGACCAACAAAATGCACGCAATAGTAAAAATCGCAATTGATTTTTTCTTATTCAAAGGTCGTGGCCTCCTAAAATAATAAAAGTTACTTAAATATTATATAATTAAATACTTAATCCGTCAAACGAATACAAAAGATAAATGAAATTAAGCCGAATATTAAAGTAATATTTAAGAAGCTTCCGCCTTTTTAAAACATTTTTCGAAAAAACAAAAATATCCGCAAATTTTTGCGGATAGAAATAATATGATAAAAATCTTTATTTCGATAACGATTTCTCGCTTTTTATAAAACGGTAACCCTTCCGGGCGATACGTCATAAACTGCGCTTTTGACCAATCATTTTACGCTAAAAGCGAAAATGCTTGTCTTTTGCTTGTTTATTCCTTTTCCCCACGGGTACACAGTATCCCGCGGGGGTTTTATAATATGGTTCCCTTCCGGGGGATTCTCACGTCGTTGCTATGCAACTCCTCAGAATGACATAAAGTGTGTTGCTCGCAAGGGGACAACGGCGGTGATACATATTCAAAGCGGTTCCGAAACATTTTCTCTGCAAAAAATAATATATTGACACTGTGCGCGCGAAGTAGTATAATTATATAAGTATGAAAAGGCGTGTTTTCAAAAATAAAAAAGGCTTTACGCTCGTTGAACTTATCGTGACCATTGCCATTATGGCGATTCTTGCCGCGGCGGTTACGCCTGCCGTTTACGTCACGACAAAACGCCGTCAGAAGAGCGCTGCCGAAACCGACACGCAGACCATGTACAGGAACGCGATCGCGGCGGTTACGTACCTTTCGGGGCAGTATATTTATCCCAACAAGCCGGATCCGCGCAAAGAAGACGTGGACAACGGCGTGCACGGGTGGTACGTCACGTATTCCGCAATGGTGTGCAAGCGCATTTATCAGACCGTAATCGGGCTGGACATTCCCGTCAAATATTACAATCCCGATGCGTCGGGGCAGAAGGTCCTTGTGCCCGACGGCTGCAACGAGGTGAAGCGCAGTTCCTTTGTCAACGCGGACAACAAAAATCCTTATATCGTCATTCAGGTTGTGGGCGTAACGGCGGCGGAAAGCGCAGAAATCGTATATTATCTCATCGTCAGCTACCACAACGACAAGAATAAGTTTGAGGCTTGGGACGGCGGCGCGACGGTGCCAACGGCTACGCTTGAATACGTCACGAAAGATCCGACGACAAATCCGCAACTTAACCGCGCATATCAGACCAACAAGGGCACTCCCATTCGCTATACGTTCAAAATAAGAACAAAGTAAGGCTATTATGAAATATATCTTGCAGTTTTTTTACCTGGTTTTACAGTTCACCTGGGGCGCGATTCAAAACGTCCTGGGGTTTTTGCTTTTCCTGAAAAATATCAGGTGCGAGCACGCCTATTACCACGGCGCAATCCTGACCTTCCACGAGGGCGATTGGGGCGGCGTGTCGCTGGGCGCGTTTATCTTCATCAACGGCAAGCGCGGCGAGGAGTACAAAAAAACCGTGTCCGTGCATGAGTACGGCCATACCATTCAGTCGCTGATTCTGGGGCCGCTGTATCTGTTTGTCGTCGGGATTCCGTCGTTTGTATGGTGCAACAACAAGAAGTGCATTGCTTATAGACAGGATAATAATAAATCCTATTACGATCTGTATTGCGAAAGCTGGGCGAACAGGCTCGGCGAGGCGGTCACGCACGAGGAGGCACCGCACAAGTGAAAGAAAAGTTCAACGGGGTGCTTTTGCATATAGGAAGTCTGCCGTCTGAATACGGCGTCGGCGCGCTGTCCGAGGGCGCGTTTTCTTTTGTCGATTTTTTGGCGGACGCGAAGGTCGATTTCTGGCAAACGCTGCCGTTATCGCCAACGTCTTTCGGCGACAGCCCGTATCAATCGCCGTCGGCATTTGCGGGGAATCCGTACTTTATCGATATAAATACGCTTGTTAAACGCGGGCTTTTGACGGAAAACGAGGCAAAACGCGCCAAAACAAAATCACTTGACTACGCCGAAATTTTTAACTCGCGATACGACGTGCTGCGCTGCGCGTTCAAAAGATTTCAAAAAAATTCCGATTATTCAAAGTTTCTTGAAAATAACGAATATTGGCTGGACGACTTCGCGCTGTTTATGGCGCTCAAAGTCAAAAACGGGTTTTCGTCGTTCGATACGTGGGAAAAGGACGAAAGACGGCGCGATACGCTGTCCGACGAAAAAATCGCCGCGCTTCAGGACGAGTGCGATTTCTGGCGGTTTTTACAGTTCGAGTTCTATCGCGAATTAGCCGCGCTTAAAGACTACGTAAAATCCAAAAACGTCGCGCTTATCGGCGATATTCCCATCTACGTCGCGTACGACAGCGCGGACGTCTGGGCGCACCCCGAAATATTCAGGCTTGACAAAAATATGCGCCCGAAAGAGGTCGCCGGCGTGCCACCCGATTACTTCTCCGCCGACGGGCAACTTTGGGGCAATCCGCTGTACGACTGGAAAAAACAACAGTCGGACGGCTTTTTGTGGTGGCATCACCGCTTGCTGCATCAGCTGCAATTCTTCGACAAAATCCGCATCGACCACTTCCGCGCGTTTGAAAGCTACTACGCCGTGCCGTATGGTGCAACGACCGCAAAAATCGGCAGGTGGGTGAAGGGCGTCGGCACGAAAATCTTCGACGGGCTTGACCTCGACGGCAGAATCATCGCCGAGGACCTCGGAATCATCACCGACAAGGTGCGCCGCCTTGTGAAACGTACCGGCTTCCCCGGAATGAAAGTCTTTCAGTTCGCTTTCGACGGCAAGAGCGATAACGAGCATCTGCCGGAAAACGTAAGGTATAACACCGTCTATTACACCGGCACGCACGACAACGATACGCTGAAAGGTTGGTACGACGCGCAGGGTGACGGCACCAAAGAGTACGTCAAAAAAACTCTCGGCGCAACCGACGAGAACGTCTTTGATAAAGCTTTCAAAAGGGTAATGCGCTCCCGCGCGAAATTCGTCATCGTGCCTATGCAGGACTATCTGTTGCAGGGCTCGGAGGCGAGAATGAATACCCCGGGAACGAACGACGGGAATTGGAAATACGTCCTACCGAAAAATTACGCAAAGGTGAAAAACCGCATAAGAAAGTACGTCAGGAACAGATGTTCAGATAGCCGAGCCAGGAATAAATAAGGGAAACAACGTTAAAATCCTGTGCCTTTTTCGGTGATGATATTTTCACCGCTTAGGTAAATTTTGTAATATACTTCGCGATATTCTTGCGACTTTCCCTTGTAATAAAGATAAATCGCATTTTCCTCCGTGTTAAAATCGGCGGAAAAAGTCCCCTTTTTTTCGGGAACGCCGTACGAATCAGCCCATTTTAAGGACGAAAACCTGTTTTTCAGGGTATTGTAAGCGGCTTCCGAGTACGCATCCGTCCATATTTCGTCGATTTCGATCCCCGTAAGTTCGGTGAAGAACGAAGGGCGTTCAACGACTTCCTGCGCCCACGAAACGATTTGTGCAGAAATTTGTTTTCCGTTGTATATGTAGTTGACTTCGTCGGTTTTCTTGTTGAGAATGCCCACGGTTGCGCCCGAAACGACGCCGGCAAGCACCGCCATAATCGCAATTACGACGATAAGCTCCACAAGAGTGAAACCCTTTTTATCGTATTTCATAATTATATTATACAAAACCGCCGACGTTTTGTCAAAACCGACGTATTATCAGGGCGAAACGGAAAATACGATTTTGGAAAACCGCCGTTTTTCGTTTTGTTGAGTTCAATTTTTTTGAAGATTTTTTTGAAAATCAATTTTTTTGAAAGTCGTAATAATTGACAGTGATGAATGTCAAAATGACAGTGTGTTTTGTACGGAATAACATATCAGGACTTGCCGTTGCGTTTGTCGCAAAGTATGAGCGATATATCGTCGCGCACGATGCAAAGGAATTTCAAAAGACATTCCGTCTCGGACACGGTAAGGTCGCGCGTCAGTATCGTCGCAACGGACAGGGCAAGATTTGTGAGTTCAATGACGTTGAGCCGCGAAAGTTCCATAAGGCAGTTTATGTTTTCGTTTGGAAATTAGTGCGAAACGGCGAAAACGGGACGTGCAAAATGGCGCGTCATAATGCAAAATAACTTGACATTCGGTTGTAATATCTTGTATATTATATTTATAGCAATAACTTTTGGGCGCATTATGCCCAAAATTGCACATACTATGGCTATACCGCCGGGTTTTCCGGCGTATCGGAGGAGAGATATGAGAGCAAAAAAATCAAGCAAAAACTTACTTCGTATCAGCGGACTTGCATTAGTGTTTATGCTTGCAGTCGCACTGCTTGTCAGCGCAATTTCTTTTACGCGCGTGGGTGCGATTGATAACAAAACGGCTTTTGCGGCAGGTACGTACACGCCCGGCACGCAGGAGCTTGCCATCGGTTCGCCAAGTTGGAATTGGAACGTGCCGCTTAAAGCGGATGCGGACGGTAATATTGCCGTTTACACTTATAGACCGAATACATACAAAAACTATTTTTCTTATGTCGGGGGAATATATAGCACTAGTGTTGAAAGTTCAGACACCAGTGCTAATACATCACATGGAATACTAACCGGAAGTGTAAGAGAAAGGCTGTATGCTTATTATAAACTGCCCGATGAACTTGTTTCACTTGGCGCGACGATTGAAATCAGTGCAAACCTTGACAGCGCATATAAATTTACTAGTCTAAAAGAAACAGCTACATTTATTTCCGTAGCGGATAGTGTTAAAAAAATCGAAGAAAACGAAGATACAGACAAATTAACTGCCGAACAAATCGTTGACGCAACGTATAACTTGGGCACGTCCTGGAAAGTCACGGCGGGCAGACAATATATCCTTGTATATGCAGGCGGACAAGTAAAAGGCACTACCACTTCGAAAATCGAAATCAGCGGGCTTGAAATCACGATTAAGGTCAAGTCTGTCGATAACCCGAGCTTTTTCACACCCGTTACCGCAGCGTGGGACGGAACAACCAAACCGGACATTGCGGTTTTGGATACCATTGCAAACATATCGAATCTTTATACAACCAACAACAATATTGTCGGCAACCTTGACTGGGCATTGAACGGCGAAGACGTTCTTGATCCTACGTTCAACAAGTTGACGTCAATCCGCACCGACGGAACGCAAACAAAGCAGTTCTCCTTCCTGCTTTTTGACAAATTCTTCGGGCTTAAAGAAGCGGATATCAAAGGTTTTGACATTCTTCAAGCATATAGCGGCGAAGGCGCAATAACGGACGGCAAAGCAAAAACATACAAAAGAAGCGATTATACATTAGAACAGCTGAAAACGTTGCGTTATCCGACGGGCTTGGAAAGCATAACGGTTGAGCCGTTTGCGTTTGACAATAACGACCCCGCGACGGGTTCTTTCCGCGGGCTTTACGTCACGGTCATTTACGACGGAAAAGACAACAATGCGTTGCCTATCGAAACCGACACGATATATCGTGTAAATTATAAAAACTCAATCAATCTTTCGGGTAAGACGTTGAGCGTCGACTGCGACGGTATCGACTACACCAAGCCCACGGCATTGAACGAAGTTGCTCTCCTTACCGAAAACGTTTTTAACGAAAAAGACGGCGTCACGTATTTTTATACCGACACAATAAAATTCAAACCTGTTCTTGAAGACACCGACACTCGCGGTGACGTCAAGTATTTCTATACCCTTTACAAAATAGTTGACGGCAATTACGTCGAAATCGAAGGGCAGACAGGCATTGCAATCAACAACCCCGGTTCCGACATCTTCACCCTTTCGGGACTTGAAAAGGGCGAATACGCAATCAAGTTCAAAGCGATCGATACGGTTGGACGATTCTACGAAGGCGCGAGTGCGGAACAAATCGCACTTTTTAACAGCATACAAAAAAGCTGGGCAAACCACGCCGTTTACAGCGGTTATCACCATTTCACAATCGACGACATCAAGAGCCTGCCCGAAAAATGGGAAACCGCAATTTACATTGAAAACGGCGGCGCATATAACGGCGAATGGACGAATCAGAACGTCGTTATCGAGTTTAACACGCTCTCTTCCATCATGGATATAACTTATGAAATCAGTTATCGCACCCTTAAAAACGGCGTTTTCGTAGGTGAACAAACCCCATGGGTGAGCATCAACGACAAAATCGTCGATAACAAATATGTCATAGGCTATGACGAAACTTCGCCCGAAGGATACGAACGCATCTATTATCTCCGCGCGACTTATACTTCGTCAAATATCACGTATAACGTTGAAGTTCCCGTGAAATACGACAACTATAACGGATACAAGCCCGAAATCGCAGAACTGCTGAAATACACGGACGGCGGCGCTTACGGCGCGTATGCCGACTTATTGCCGCTCAAAGTTCAGCTTACTTACAGACAAGTCGGGAAAGAAGGCTTCGTCAGCGAATTTTTGGGCAGCCCGATGACTCTTCATTACGCAATCACCCGTGACGGCGTCGTGGGCGAGGAAAAGAAACTTTCGCTTGATACAAACGACGTTTTAATGGATTTGTTCGAGGGCAGAAACGTTTCAGGCCTCACGCAAATTCAGGTCAGATTCTGGCTTGAAGACGAAGCGGGCAATAAAAACGATCAAACCATCTACAACGTCAACCTTGACAGGGCAAAGATCAACGTCAACTTCAACATCGATACGAACGCCCGAAGATACTTCAACAATACGACCGACGTAAGTACGTCGCTTGTTTCGTACACGTTGTCGAACAAGTTTGCAGGCACTATCCCGTCGGGGAAAATCGGCATTACTTTCGACGCGGCGTACGACGACGTCAATGCAGGTAAAAGACGCGTGATTGTCCGCAACGTCCAGGCTTCCTACGTCGAAGGCTCGGCTTATACGCCCGCGCTCATCGAACAGTATGAAAAAGTTTACTATGACGTAAACGGCAAAGTCATGACGTCCGAAGCAGACGGCGGTTACGTCATCGGCACGCACGAAATAAGAAAAGCACGCCTTACGATCGACGAGAATTACAGACATGCGCCGTTCGTTTATAACGGCACCAGAAACTACGCAATGACCGACTACGTTTCGGGCGACGGCTCTTTATTGGTGCTCGATAAGGTTCTGGGCGGCAAAGCGGACGAATGGAAAAATATCCAATGGAAAGGCACGTTCCAGCTTGACAGCATTGACGTCAACAACGGGCTTAGCGCGTCGCTTATAAATATCGAAATCGCGGGCGAACTGAACAACAATTACCAGATCACAAACGCGGGCGGCTCCGCAAGCGCACCCAAAGCGTATATCGATATCCTACCAGCCAAACTCGGTAAAATCACGCTTATCGCCTCAAAGATTTATAACGGCGAAAATACGATTCTGACGAACTCGGACAACTGCACGTTTAGTATCGAGGGACTGCAAGGCACGGACAACATCACGCTCGAATACGGCACGATTATCCTGCCCGGCAAGGACGTCGGCACATATACCTTTAACGTCAACGATTTCAAACTCGTCGGCGAAAGAAAAAAATTCTATGACCTGACAGACGTTACCGTTGAAGCGACGATTACCGTAACGCCCAAACCCATCACGGTTACGGTGAATAACGTCGATAAACCTTTCGACAACAAAACGTCGTTCCAGATCAGCAGCTATACGTTTGGCGGCGTTGTGTCGGGCGACGACGTGAAACTGCACACAAGCACGGGCAATACGACAAATATCAACGTCGGCACTTATCCCGATTGCAAAGTCACGCTGGGTATTACCGGCAATGACAGCAAAAACTACGTCCTGAACGTTACCGAGGCGGTTGTTACGGTCACCATTTCTCCGCGCGAAATCGGCGGCGCGAAAATCACCGGTATTTACGCTGTCGACACGAACGGCAATTATTACTACATCGATGAAATCGGCGCAGGCGAGGTTGTGATTTATCAGAAAGACGGCGCAGGTTATATCGCGTACAGCAAGGACGAAAACGGCAAAGCAAAGACCGAAAACGTTGACGTTTTACCCGCAAGCGCAACCGTCTGGGTGCTCGATACGTTCGTAAAAGGCGGCGTTTGCATCATCAACGGTCACCGCTTCGAGCTGTCGCAAGACATCGTTTACGCAATCGAATACTATGAGGATACCGAACTCAAAAACAAACTCGACATCGGTGAAATCGACTTCACGCAGCGTCAGTATCAGCCCGTCGTCGTCGATCAGAACGGCAAAACATTCATTATCAACGTCGACATTAAGGACGGCGTTTACGACACCACTTCGGGCGCGTATCAATATACGTTGAAAATCGAAAGCTTCGGCGCGAAAAGCAACTTCCAGAAAATAACGGGCTTCAACGACACGGAAACCAAAGTCGTGTCCGTGCTTGACTTCTCGGACGTCAAGTTTGAAAATAAAATGTTCAACGAAAAAGGCAGCGTCGATAAGTTCAGCGCTCCGTACAACGCTGCGGCATACACGCTTAACGTCATAAGCCCGTCACAGTTGACAATTGAATCGGAGGAATACTTCAAGAAGGGCGCAGACGGCGTATGGGTGCCCGTTGACAAGGCAATCGACGCTGGCGTTTACTACGGTAAGTTCACGGTATCGCGCTTGAATAACGAATACATTCTTGAACAAACTTTCACGATTGAAAGAATCGGCACCGAAATTAAGATTAAAGACGCGTCCGTTACGTACGACGCAAAATACGGCGAAGACTTCGCTGAAAAAGTGCAAAAGGTCGACGACGCGTTCAATTACTACAGGACGACTTACGGCATGGTCGTCGGCGCAAACGACATCGTTTACGAATATTCCTTTGATGAAGATTTCAAGACGATTCTCGGCAGTGCTCCCGTCCGTCAGGGTGGCGGCGTATGCTACGTCCGCGTGAGATATAAGGGCAACGAAAACTTCATCGGCTCGGTCTCGCTCGCCCGCAAAATCAACGTTAACGGCGCGAAATTCAACCTTGTCGATATCACGGCAAACGTAGGCGAATCGTTCAATCTGCCCACGGTTGAAAATCTTATCGACAAAGACTCCGTCGGCGGCAACTACAAAGAAATCGCAAAAGACTTTGTCATCGTTTATCGCGTCAGCGACGCCAGTTACAAGGTCGTGAATAACGCTGCGGGACTTGTGGGCGAAGGCAGATATCCTTACAGAGTCGTTCATAAAGGACTTATCAAGGGCGGCGCCTGGACGGTCGACAGCAGTGCGGAATCCGAAAGATATACCCGTGCCGTGTCGGCGGACGGCATAATCGAAGCGACGATTTCCATCACCGAAAACGAACTTAACTCGGTATGGGGCGGCGACGTTAACGTTCCCGACGATAAAGTTCTGGAAGATAACGGCATCGGCACGATCTCGGGCAGCTGGACGCAGGCTGACAGCGGATACACCGTTTACTTCTGCATACTCGACAGAAACAACGCCGCAAGCCGCGATAACTTCACCAACGGTTTAAGACAAAATAAGGAAATCTTTGGCAAAGAGTACGTCGCTGGCAAGGTCTACTTCCTGTCGCTCAGCGAATATAAGAACAAAAGCGTCCTTATGAACGCCGACAAACAGCCCAGACTTATGAGCCCCGCAACCGTAACGATGAACGTCAGCGCAAACGGCGCGAAACTCATCAGATACAACAACGGCGAATGGACGGAAGTAAACTACGTCGATAACGGCGACGGTACCGTAACGTTTGAAACCGATAAGCTCGGCTACTTCATCTTTGCAGAAGACTACGTCGCGCCCAAAGCGAAAACAAACACGCTGGCAATCGGCATCGGCGCAGGCGTGGGCGGCGCGGCAGTGCTTATGGCAATCATCGTGGTTACGTTGGTCGTCATTAAGAGAAAACGCGCATAATCGTTAAACAAACGCACGCGACGGCGTGCCGTTTCCAAAATATAAAATATTTTATAAGGAGAAGAAAAATGAACAAATATTCAGGTACAAAAACCGAAAAGAACCTCGAAACGGCTTTTTCGGGCGAATCACAGGCAAGAAACAAGTATACTTACTTTGCGTCGGTTGCGAAAAAAGAGGGCTATGAACAAATCGCGTCCCTGTTTCTGAAAACCGCCGACAACGAAAAAGAACACGCCAAACTTTGGTTCAAGGAACTTAACGGCATCGGAAACACAACGGAAAACCTTGTTGCTGCGGCGGCGGGCGAAAACTACGAATGGACGGATATGTATGCGGGCTTTGCAAAAACAGCCGAAGAAGAAGGCTTCCACGAACTTGCGGCGAAATTCAGACTTGTCGCGGCGATCGAGAAACACCACGAAGAAAGATATCGCGCGCTGTTGAAAAATATCGAAACGGCGGAAGTTTTCAAAAAATCCACGGTGAAAGTGTGGGAATGCAGAAACTGCGGCCATATCGTCGTCGGAGAGTGCGCGCCCGAGGTTTGCCCGACGTGCAATCATCCCCAAAGTTATTTTGAAATATCCGCAGACAATTATTGATTGTCGCAAAATCTACGGAAAACCATTGATTATCTTTTCAAAGCGTCGGGACACCCCGACGTTTTTTAATGTTTAATATTATATATTATATAGTTTATATAGTAAAAATAAAGGGCGGCGGGAGAATTTTGCAAAAGACAGCAGCGCGATATTTTCAAAAAAAATAATAATAAAAAAGTTTTCTTTTCCTTCTTAAAAACGGTTTACAAAAAACGCCGCTTGTGTTATTATAACCCTAATAGAAATCTTTAATTATGTCCAGAGAGGCATACAAGGTTGTCATACAATAAACAGGTGTATCATATCTTGCGTGTCTTGACGCAAGATTTTTTTTGAGGTTTTATGGAAATTAAGGCAAACATTATGGATGATACGGCTGTCGCCCGCGCGCTTAAAAGGGTATCGCACGAGATTATCGAAAGAAACGACTCCCTGGAAAACGTCGTGCTTATCGGCATTAAAAGCCGTGGTATCCCCCTTGCCGGAATAATTGCCGAAAACGTGAAAAAATACGAAGGCGTGTCGCTTGACGTGGGTGAACTCGATATAAGTCTTTATCGTGACGACCTTGCGGAAAAAAGCGAAACTCCCGTTATCGAAAAAATCAACGTTCCCTTTGAAGTAAGGGGACGAGACGTCGTCCTTGTTGACGACGTTTTGTTTACCGGAAGGACGGCGCGCGCCGCAATCGACGCCGTGTTCACGCTGGGACGTCCGCGCACGATACAACTTGCCGTGCTTATCGACCGCGGTCATCGCGAACTTCCGATACGCGCGGACTACGTCGGCAAAAACCTGCCAACGTCCAAGCAGGAGGTCGTAAGGGTAATGATACCGCCCTATGACGAGAAAATCGCCGTCGACCTGTTTTCACTCTGATATATCAAAATATAAATAAATTTTAAAGGAGATTGTTACTTATGAAGATGATTTACAACGTTGAAGACAAGTTGTCCTTCAAACAAACGCTTGTGTACTCGCTTCAACAATTCTTGGCGGTCGTATGCGCGACGATTCTCGTGCCTATTCTTTCCTCGGGAAACGGCGTCAACATGAGCCCCGCTGCCGCACTTTTCGGAGCAGGTATCGCAACCCTGTTCTACGTATGGGTTACCAAGAAAAAGAGCCCGATGTTCATCGGAAGCTCGTTCGCGTTTATCTCGGCGTTGATAGGCGCAACTCAATACGGCTGGTGGGGAATTATTCTCGGCGGCGTATTCGCAGGCGCTGTATACTGCATACTTGCCTTTATCGTCTGGAAGAAAGGTACTGAATGGATCAACAAACTTATGCCCGCGGTCATCATCGGGCCCACGGTTGCTCTTATCGGCTTAGGTCTTTCGGGCAGTGCAATCGGCAACCTTACCACTGCAAGCGGCAGCGGACAATCTTACAACCTTGTCGCAATCTTTTGCGGATTGTTTGCCTTCTTCGTAACGGTTTTTGTATCCTGCAAGGGCAGCAAAAAAATGCAACTTATGCCTTTCATCATCGGTATCGGCGCAGGTTACCTTCTCGCATCGTTCTTCTCCATCTTCGGATACGCATGCAACGTCGAATATCTCAAAATCGTCAACTGGACTCCGCTTGTCGAAAATTTCGTAAAAGACGGCAAATTCACGGGCGTCACCGCATTCCTCGATTATCCGCACCTTGCGATTATTGAAGCAATTAAGGAATCCGTAAACGGCACCGCAAGACTTACCGGCACGGGCGTCGGCACAATCGCGCTTCTGTTCATCCCCGTATCGCTGGTTGTTTTCGCGGAACATATCGCGGACCACAAAAACATGAGCACCATCATCGAAAAAGACCTTCTTAAAGACCCCGGTCTCCATCGCACGCTCATCGGCGACGGCTTCGGAACGACAGTTGGCACAATCTTCGGCTGCTGCCCCAACACCACTTACGGCGAATGCATCGGCTGTGTGGCAATCACCAAAAACGCCTCGATTTACACCATAATCGGCGCGGCTGTTATCGCGATTATAATCGCGTTTTTCAGCCCGTTCATTGCGCTTATCGAAACAATCCCCACCTGCATTCTGGGTGGCGTATGCCTGGCGCTCTACGGATTTATCGCAGTCAGCGGTCTTAAAATGCTGCAAAACGTCGACCTCGGCGAAAGCAAAAACCTCTTCGTCGTATCAGCAATCCTTATTACGGGTATCGGCGGACTCGCTCTTAAATTCGGTCTTGCAACGAAGGGCAAAGCAATCATCACCATCACCAACATCGCAACCGCTCTTATCGTAGGTATCCTTACCAACGTCATTCTTTCCATCAAAACTAAGAAAGAAAAACAGGGCGAAGTCAAAGACGGCGAAAGCATCGCGGTCGTGGGCGAAGGCGTAATGTATGACACGGACGACAAACTCCCCGGCGTCAGAAAAGACGAAGTCGTGGCTGAAAGCGAAGCAGTCGACGAAGCAGTCGAAGAACTCGGACTCGAAGACGAAGACAAAACCGCGACGGTGGAATTCCGGGCGGTTGAAGAATCAAAGGACGAATCGTCCGACAAGTAATAATCAACGAAATATCAAAAAGTCCTCATAGTTTTATGAGGACTTTTTTTATGCTTTATGTTGTTCCGTGCAACGCACTTATGTCATTGCGAGCGTAGCGTGGCAATCTCCCGGAAGGGAACCGTATTGCCTTCGGCAAGCGATGTATGCCTTCGGCAAGCGATGTTGAATGCGCAACGATGCGCCTTGCGGCGCGATATGTGCCTTCGGCACGTTGCGGGGGCATTTGCACCATCAAAAAGCCCTGACTAATGTCAGGGCA
>ENA-OPXC01000896-OPXC01000896.1-human-gut-metagenome-genome-assembly--contig:-NODE-896-length-23741-cov-4.300473_pt1 | contig 23741 bp, 17 predicted proteins | sample MGYA00241512_ERZ502016 | MGnify/ENA primary metagenome ERZ502016 (study PRJEB25962, sample SAMEA2043043) | human gut metagenome | biome: human gut; feature: human-associated habitat; material: faeces...
ATAAAAAGTTGCAATCAGAGCTGAATGCAGTACAAGGAACATCGATTAAAGGCATAACTAAAGATGAACTGTTAGCAAAGAACATTATGGTTCCCCGATACGCTGAGCAGCAGCAAATTGGTGCATTTTTCAAGCAGCTTGACAACCTTATCACCCTTCATCAGCGACAGACAATTGTATATGCGGTAATTCGCAGTATACGAAAAGTAATTTTAGCCGAAAGACAGTATTTTGCTCCACCGATGGTACGAAAATCCCCCTGATCACTCTCTGCGAATAGTTTGCTATACTGTTCTAAAAGCATTAATGCGATTGTAATGCGAGCATCGGGAAAGGGCGACGTTTTATGGAGAAGAATTGCACCATAATGTCCATTGTTTTTTGAAATATCTCACTAATTTGTTTATGGCATTTTGAAACACATATTTGATTTCGATCGACCAAAAATGCCATCAGCCAAAAAGTATGCCTTTTGGTGCATAGAGGGCCAGCTCTAATGGGGCTGGCCCTCTGTTGACTTACTGGAATTACATCCAAATAAGGAAGAAGTAGAAATTGGCAGTAAAAAAGTTGAGATTGCCATTTCATCCTGCACTCGGTATAATAGTAATATGTCAGAGATATCCATGCATGAGAAGATGTTCGTTTATGGAGGAACGAGGAAATGGGAATGACTGTTATCTGTTTTCACAACAATAACGAAGAGAATGGATACCTTAGCAACTGGTATCCTTCCACATTTACGCACAATGGTATCACCTTTTCCTCAATGGAGCAGTATATGATGTACCGCAAGGCACTTTCCTTTGGCGATGAAAAGGTTGCCACACAGATTCTTGCTACGGATAATGCTGCCGAGATAAAGGCTCTTGGACGGCTTGTATCCGGCTATGATGAGAGCCTATGGAACGGTATTCGACAAATCGTCGTCTATGAGGGGCTTTTCGCAAAGTTTACGCAGAACCCTGATCTAAGGGAGAGACTGAAAGATACTGGAAATGCATTTCTTGCTGAGTGTGCTGTAAATGATCGGATTTGGGGCATTGGTTTATCCATGCGTGATCCAAGCAGACTTGACCGGGCAAAATGGCAAGGCCAAAATCTACTTGGTTATGCCCTTATGATGGTGCGTGAAAAACTCTAAGAGGGTCTTGCCATTTCATTCCATAGGCACCTAAACAATTATACAGAAAACAAAATAACATCAAGGAGAAAAACTATGAATAAAACCGAACTGATTGCCGCAATGGCTGAAGCGAGTGGCCTTTCCAAGAAGGATTGCGAGGCTGCTCTCGCTGCATTTATCACGACTACTGAGAGCGCTTTGAAGGCTGGCAACAAAGTGCAGCTGGTGGGCTTCGGCTCTTTCGAGGTCAAAGAACGTGCTGCCCGTACTGGCAAGAATCCTGCAACAGGTGAGCAGATTGATATCCCTGCATCTAAGGCACCTGCGTTCAAAGCAGGAAAGGCTTTCAAAGACGCCATCCAGTAATTTGAAAACCCATAGAGAGGCACTTACGGTATTGATCCGTAAGTGCTTCTTTTTTAGCTAATCTCATAACGCCCCAACGCAACTGCCGTTTAATTGCGGCAAATTCGCCACAAATAAAATGCAGTTTCTGCTTTCTATTGCTGATAATTTGTACGAACCTGTTGTTGGTTACCAAACCTCCTCGTAAGTATTGATATAGATTACTTCACAGGAGGAATGCAAAATGAAAAGTTGCCAGTATAAGAGTTCCGATGAGCTCCCCCTTATCCTCAATGTTCAAGAGGTGTCCAATTTTCTCGGCCTCGGGCTGTCTCAGGTCTATGAGCTTGTGAAGCGCATCGACTTTCCTGCCTTCAAAGTTGGAAGTCGTATCTTCGTGCCGAAAGACAAATTCCTTACCTGGCTAAATGTGCAAACGGAAGAGAAGGACTCTCTCTTCTATACGGAGTGACAAGGATGGACGATAGTAAGATGCCGCGAATCCGGCGCAAAGAAGATCTTCCGGATGTGATGACGATGCCGCTCGTTGCAAAGACCCTCGGATGCAGTCTTACGGTTGCATATAGACTTCTAAAGAGAGATGACTTTCCCCATACGGTAAGTGGTCAAAGGGTCTATATTGACAAAGGAAAATTTCTCTCGTGGCTTGATGCTCAGACGCATATGGAAAAGAGAGATCATTATGGCTGGTAGGCAAAGAGCGAATGGCGAAGGCAGCATTCGAGAGAGATACCCCGGCTGTTGGGAAGGTCGATATACTGCCGGCTACGATATTCTAACGGGAAAGCGTATTCAAAAGGGCGTTTTTGCTAAGACACGAAAAGAATGCGCAGCGAAGCTGGCACGAGCTATCCAACAGGATACAGGGCCTTATTATCGCAAGGGCAAAGGATATGATTCACAGCCCCTTTCTACATGGATTCGGCTTTGGTTTGATTCCTACACAAAGCCAAATCTTCGCCCCAGCTCAGCGGATGGTTATAGGAGCATGATCGAGAACCACATCATCCCGGTTTTGGGCCATATCCAGCTTTCAAAGCTCAGCTCAATCCAGATTCAGCGCTTCTACAATGATCTGCACACACAGGGCCGCTTAGACAACCATGGAAATCGGAAATATGAGCCATTGTCTGCAAGCACCGTGAAGCACATTCATGCGGTATTGAGCGGCGCTCTGAAACAGGCAGTTAAGGAGCGGATTATTCCCTTCAACCCTTGCGATAACTGCAAAATTCCAAAGCGTGAAAAGAAAGAAATGCACGTCCTGCCGCAGGACAAGATAGGTGCATATCTGGATGAGGCAAAGCGACTTGGGGTCTATGCGCTTTTCTATTTGGAATTGACAAGTGGGCTTCGACGGGGAGAATTACTTGGCCTGGAGTGGGCCGACTTGAATCCGGAAACACGAATGCTGACGGTTAACAAGCAGCTCACTCGTTCTGGGGGAGAGTTGTGCATTTCTGTACCGAAGACTGAGAATTCGATTCGAACAATAGCTCTTCCGGAGAATACTGTTGCTTTGCTCATAGATGAGCACAACAAGCATCCGGATAGTCCCCTCATGTTTTGGTGTCCAAGAACTAATGGTTACTGGAGTCCGGACTCTCTTCGACATTTACACAAACAAATGCTCGCCGCTGCCGGAGTGGATGAAAGCGTTCGCTTTCATGACTTGAGACATACATTTTCGACCTTAGCAATTCAGAGCGGCGTAGATGCAAAAACGGTCGCTGGCATGCTCGGCCACTATAGTGCCGCATTCACGCTGGACACTTACACGCATGTGACAGAACAAATGAAGCGAGGCGCGGCTGAAAAGATCGGCGTTTTTATGAACGCAAGTGTCAATGTGCAGGTTAATGCCGTTCACTTACCGAGTGCGGTAGTGCGTGGTGATTATGAATCGGATCTGGCTAACTGCCTAAACCCGTCGAATTCGACGGATTTAGATCCAACATCACAGTAGACATTGAACAAGGAAAAGGGACTCTGAAATCAGCAATTTCAGAGTCCCTTTTTTCGTTGGTCCGAGTAGTGCGACTCGAACGCACGGTCTCCTGGTCCCAAACCTATGTCTGAACCTTCAGGCAGAACTGAGTCGCACTCTTTGGCGCTTTCCGTCGCTCCTGCGGTTCCTTTTTGAAACTCTTTTGCCCTGTTTGTTTCAGACACAGCTTTCGTCTTTTGGGATTTGTGTGGGATTGAATTCTGTATATTAAAAGTGCTTCCGACCGGGTTTACATCCAACAGCGGGTGTTTTTGCCGCAGAGAGCAGCTCAGAAATTGCGCCGCATAAACAAAGAAATAAGCGCGATGACAAAGAAACAGCAGGCTGACTTGGATGATAGCCAGCCTGCTGAGCGAAGATGTTTATTCTATGTTTTGCCTTTCAGCAGCAATGCGTGTTCTTTTACCAGAGAATGCAATGCCGATTTTTATAATTGACGTAACATTCATTGCCTGCAAATCAACGCTGTATGCACGGTCGTTAATCTGTTGCAAGGCAACATTAGCAAGGTCTTCAAGCTGTGCTTCAGAGCGGTCTTTTCCAGCCTTTAATTCAATCAGAATACCAGGCAGCCGCTTATTCAAAGGAAGCATCTGAATATCAAATCGTCCATCACCAGCTTCGCGATTGGAGGTAATGCGATAGCTGTTGTCCATCACAGCGCACATACCCAATATCAGACCATGGTAAAATGTTTCGTCGGCAGCATCGTGGAAACTTATTGTTTGGAGCAGAAACTTCTCCAAGGTTTTTTGCAGTGAGTCGCTATCTACCTTGTAGATAGCTTCCTGAATAGCAATAGCAACGGAACGAGGAATAATATTCTCAAGCTGAGAGAGGATCTCCTTGCTGTAGACGAAAGAAATCTCTTTGTTGGGCAGAGCCACTTCGCACATATAATCCTCGCCGTAAGACTGGTCGCAGCTCACAGCCTTCAAATAACCTGCCACCAGCAGGAAGCTGTAAACAGAGGACGGATCATTCTGGATCTGCGGATAAATGACGCCGGTGTCAATGTGCGTAACGAAGGATTCGCCCTTCATCAACAGCTCCAGACGCTCCATAATATCCGGCGTTGCAGAAGCCAGCACCTCACGGATGATGTCATTGCTTCCGGTGGACTGCCAGAATGCTTTGGGACGGCAGTTATTATTGAAGTATCCAATGACAGACCAGGGATTAAAAATCTCGGTATTGCCGAAAAGGTAACCATCATACCACTCGCAAAGCTCCTGATATTTATCAGAAGCATGATAGTAGTCTGCCATCTCGTGTACTTCGCTTGAAGTGAAGCCGAAATATTTACTGTAGCGCTCGTCTAAAATCGAGTTGATCTTCAGATTGTTCAGGCCACTGAAGATACTTTCCTTGGCAACACGCAGGATGCCGGTCAGGAAACCATAGCTCAGATGCGGATTGTCTTTCAGACCACCGGAGAACAGGTTTCGCATGAACCCGATGATCGTGTCGTAGAAGCCGCTCACATGGCCCTGCTGAATGGGAGTATCATATTCGTCAATGATGACGATAGGTGCGACATCGTGGTGCTTATGGAGGAGCAGCGTCAGTGTCCGCAGGGACATTTGATATTCCACTTCGTCAGCGGCTTCTGTTGCAAGAAGGGAATATTCCTCTTTTTCGTAATCACTAAGTGCGGAGCTGGATGCCAACTCGTCGTGGCGGCGGAATTCCTGTGCGATCAGCTTTTGGAGCGTCTGATAGGTTTCTTCCCAAGAGGTGTATTTAACATCCTTAAAGGACAGAAAAATCACAGGATACTTTCTATGGTGGGCAAGATAGGATCCTCCGCAGGACCAGATTTTCTTATCTCTGAAGTAAACGGAAGTGTCCTCGGTCGTCTTTTCGAAGAAAGTGCGGAGCATATCCATGTTCAACGTTTTGCCAAAGCGTCTGGGGCGGGTAAATAGGGATACTTTGGGGCGCTCGTCCAGAAACTCCTTGATCATTAAGGTCTTGTCTACATAGTAGTAGTTTTTGCAGGCGTCCCGGTAATCAGATACGCCAATGGGCAACGGCTTGCGCGCAGATGATACTGCGGGCCTTACCACACTTCGGTGACCACGCTTATCCATCGGCTTTTGAGAGCTGTCCGGGATAAACCACTGCCTGCCCTCCTTATATGCGCCGGAAATGCGTCCGGCTTTGCAAAGCGCATTGACCCGCCGTTCGGTGATCCCCCAAGCGGCAGCCGCTTCTTTGATCGTCATATTGGAACACCTCCATTGCAGTTCGTCAAGAATATTATAACCGCTGCTCCGAACAAAATCAACTATATTATTCCGAATAATGCCGGCGTTATTCGGAACGGTAGTTTTCCTGCAAATATTCCGTTCTTTCCGGTAGCTATTTCCTGCTTTCTGTGATATTGTTCGTTTGCCAAAAGGAGGCGACGATATGCAGAAAGAAAATACCCTGACAGTCGGGCAATGGTGCGGCCAGTGGTTCACCGCCAACCGCCACAAGTGGAACGGCAACACCGAAGGCGGGTACCGCAATCTGATTTACAGCCACATCCTCCCCAGCATCGGAAGTGTGGCGCTCTCTGACCTGACAGAGCAGACCATCACCGATTTCTATGACACGCTACGGAGTCAGAGACTCAGCGCCAGAAGTGTCTGGTGCGTCCATCTGCTTCTGCGGCGGTGCATGGACGAAGCAGCACGGGAACAGTTTATTCCATACAACCCGGTGCGGCTCTGCCAGGAATCAAAGGCGGAGGGATACAAAGCAGCCCCTCTGCGCCTGGGACAACTCCAGCGTTACCTGAACGCAACGGAACAGCTCGGCGTGCTCCCTCTCATCTACACAGGACTATCAAGCGGCCTGCGGCAATGTGAACTGATCACCTTGTCGTGGGCCGATTTTCATGTCCGCTACAGGTACATCCTCAAGGGTCAGCGGTTGCTGACGCTCAACGCCAAAGCAGAACGCCTTCTGAAGCAGCTGCCGGAAACTGACTCGCCCTATGTGTTCCTCAATCCCAAAACTGGAGCGGAGTATAAACTCCACGAGTTCTACTATCTACACAAGAAAATCCTGAAACAGGCCAGACTCCCGTGGGTGGCATTCCGGGATCTGCAGCGCCAGTGCATGGAGGTGGGAATATGACGCTTCGGGAATACATCAGCTTCTGGCAGGAAACCTATGATAAGCATCAGAGCAGGCCGACTACCTATGCGGCACACAACTATGTATTCAAGAACCATATCCTTCCCGGCTTGGGAGATATACCGCTCTCTGAATTGACATCGGAGATGGTCGGAGAATTTCTGGAGGAACGGCGGCGCTTCGGCAATCATCGACCCGGCAGCTCTGGCTTGGGGGAAGAAACCATGCGGCACATCCACCGCCTGCTTCAGCAATGCCTGGACCAAGCCATGCGGGATGGCCTGATTGGCGATAATCCCGCCAGAGCGTTCCACTACTCCAAGCCAAAGAAGGTCAATGCCGATGTGCTGACGCCGCTGGAGATGGAGGATTATCTGGATGCGGCAGAACGGCTGGGGCATCTCCCCATGTTCATGCTGGCCTTAACGGCTGGCCTGCGGCAGGGTGAGCTCATCGCCCTGAAATGGAATGACCTCAATGTAAAAAACAGGACGCTGACCATATCAGAGCAGCACTCTGTAGAACGGCGGGAACTGATCGAATATGGCTCGGAAACGAGAACAATAACCTTGGCATCGGAGATGGTCGACCTCCTGATCATGGAACACACCAAGCATCCAAACAGTCCGCTGATGTTCATGCATCCGGCCACGCAGAGGCCCTATTCGCCGCAGATGGTGCGCCGGATGCATAACGAGATCATCAGGGAAGCGGGGCTTGACCGCATCCGATTCACAAATCTCCGGCACACCTGCGCCGTCCTATCTTTGCGGAACGGTATGGAAACCAAGGAACTGGCGCGGATGCTTGGACACTACCGCCCCACGATCACCCGGCAGAACTATGAACCCTATCTGCAGCACAAGGCGCAAAAGGATGAAGATATGCAAAATGAAGCTACGCAGAGTGAGCTGCAGCAGGCGGCAAATATTCTGGATAATCTTCTGAAGTTCTGATAGCTATTCCGCAAAAGGTGTGGTATATGTTTGTGTCAAAAGGAGGCGAAGCCCATGAAATACAGATTACTCAAAGAGTTGTACGACTGCAGCTTCATCTCAGGATTTACACTGGCGTGGAAGCTGTCCGCAGAACTGAATAATTGTGAAAACGAGCGCTTAGCCTCCTGCCAAACCGGGAGACTGGGCGCTCGTTTCATATCTCAAAAGGAACATCATAAGGAGGAAACTACATGAGTGATAAACTATGGCGAGCGGTGTATGATCGATTTCACAAACCGCAGACCGATCCTGAAAAAAAGAAAGAAAATGTGGAGCGGTATCATGCGATGGTGAAAATGATGGTGGCTATCGAACGACAAAACCTGCTTCAAATTGCGGAAGACAAGAATTTTCTCAATAGCGATGCAGACCTTGATAGCTTTATTGACGGGCTTGAGACAGCTCTGATAATTTCTATGTTAGTCGAAGATGACACAAACGAATTCATGCACCCTGGTGAAACGCCGCAGGGCATAAGAAAATTTACATTGGGAGGAGAATGAATGAAATGAAAAGGAGATTCATCGTTACTTCTGCAATCACCGCCTGTCTCGCCCTGTGTGCCGCCGTGTGGCCGCAGGCCGAAACGGTCGAGAAAACACCCGCGCCGAGCGAAACGACCGCCGTGACCACTCCACGGCCGACACTTCCGGAAACAGAGGAACTGGTGTTGCCAGCAATCACAGAAAAGCAAGAATCGGGAATGCCGGAAGCTGAATCAGCCCCGGAAGTGGCCGCCAAGGAGTTGCCCACCCCTGCACCGGAAATAGAAGATGAAGCCGAAACAGAACAGAAATCTGCACCTCCTACGCAGACAGAACCCGCTCCGGTACATCCTACGCAGTCTGAATCGGCACCGGAACCAATAGCTAACGATAACGAACTGGCGGATATGGTCTATGTCCCCGGCTTTGGCTGGATACAAAGCGAAGGCCCCAATCATGTCGAGTATGCCGAGGATATGTACGAGAACGGCAACAAAATCGGCATCATGGGCTGACCTCAAAAATTGCGCCGCATAAACAAAGAAATAGCCGTGGGAGTGTTAACAGCATTCCCACCTCGTTTGTCAAAAAGCGCATTTATTATAGCATCTGAACGGAGAACTTTCAACAGCAGTCGCAGAATATTCATGCGTTTACGGAGAATTATCTTGTTTTTTCGACAGGAACGTGGTATCATGGAGGCACACTTATAAGATTTCGGCGAAACCAAAGCTCGTTGCACAGAAACAGGTTTATTATTATGGGGTGCCCATTATGGAAGTAAGTTATAAAAAACTATGGAAACTGCTTATCGACAAAGATATGAAAAAGAAAGATTTGCAGTCTGCCGCAGGTATTAGTTGGTCGTCCGTGACAAAGTTGTCCAAGGGCGAAACGGTCAGCATGGAAGTTCTTATGAAAATCTGCAAGGTTCTCAACTGCGACATCGGAGACATCATGGAGCTGCTACCGGAGGAAGCTCCAGAATCCTAAAAGAGAGGTTTGTATGGCGAAAAATCAACGTGATTTTTTCAAGAAGAAAAACGAGTGGTCTGAAATTAAGGATACGCTTCTTAGATGCTACTTGCCCCAGTATTTCCAAAAGCTCCTTGTTTCAGGGAAGCCGATTTTCTATATTGATTGCTTTGCTGGCAAAGGCAAGTTTGACGATGGAAATGATGGCTCCCCACTGATAGCAATGCAAATCATAAACGAGCGGTTAGGCATGAGCAGAATATCCCGAAAGAACAATGCAATCGTGCCTTGCTTTATTGAGCTGAATCACGCTGCAGACTTGGAACAGAACCTGATGCTGCATCCTTATCAGTATGGGACACCACAGGTAGTTGACGGGAAATTCGAGGATAATATCCGTGGCTTATTAAAGGATAAACGCGGATACAATGTCTTCCTTTACATTGACCCATATGGAATACAAGCACTTGATTCGCAGCTCTTTGATGAGATTGGCACATACGGATTTCGTTCCTTTGAGATGCTCATCAATTTCAATTCCTTCGGTTTCTTCCGAGATGCCTGCCGTGTGATGAAAGTAGATATTTCTCAGGATGATGCCTTGATGGGCCTTGATGACTTGGTTGAATATGAGCCAACAACGGTAACAGCATCTCCTCAGTCAGAGAATTTGTTGACGCGAATCGCCGGTGGAAACTACTGGATGGATATCGTCAGGGATTTTCAAATGGGTCGCATCGACGGGTATCAGGCAGAACGCAGGTTATCAGCAGAATACAAACAGCACCTGAAGCAGAAGTACAAATATGTGTTGGACATGCCCATCAGACTGAAACCTGGTCAGAGGCCCAAGTACCGGATGATACATGTTTGCGACCATGAAGACGGCTGTTTTCTTATGGCTGAAAACATGCAGCGTCGAAAAGATGAGCTGTTTGTCAACATCCAGCAAAACGGTCAATTGTCCCTCTTTAATATGATGAGCACCGTAACATCCACAGTGGAAAATGATATTTTGACGCAAGAAGAGATAGAGCAGATGGTTCTGGCCCATATCCATCAAATGACAAGTGAGACGCATATCACGGTTTTTCTTGCTGATTTTTGTAATGAATACGGAGTTATCTGCCCATTCAGGATGATATACGAGATTCTCACAAAACTCGAAAATGCTGGAACGATTGATATCGTAAGAGACCCAGCGTTAACAGCCGCAGGAAAGAAAAGAATGTTCTGGGAAGAGAAAGCTGGCCAGACCGTAATTGTTAGGAGGCACACATAATGAAGCACGTAAAAGGATTCATAACGCGGAAAACCATGCTCTATGAGACGGGAGTGGAGTATGGCGATTACACCATGAATCATGTGCTCGGCTGTGCGCACGGATGCAAGTATCCTTGTTATGCGTTCCAACAGAAAAAACGGTTCGGTAACGTAAAAAGTTATGAGGAATGGTTACAACCATATCTCGTTTCAAACACGTTGGAGCTCTTGGACAAAGAAATTCCAAAGCTGAAAGACAAAATCAAATCGGTACAGCTCTGTTTCACGACTGACCCTTTCATGTATGGATATGACGAGATAAGGAACATGAGCATTGCCGCGATTAGGAAACTAAATGAGGCAGGCATTATCTGTACTACATTGACGAAAGGTATCCTTCCGATAGAGCTGAAAGAATGCTCATTGAGAAACGAACATGGTATCACACTAATAACGCTTGATGAGGATTATCGTCGTAAAATGGAGCCCGGAGCAGCCTTGTGTGAAGAGCGCCTCGCTGCATTACGGGCATTACATGAGGCCGGGTGCAGGACATGGGTAAGTATTGAGCCTTATCCAACACCAAATCTCATAGAGCAGAACCTTCATGACCTGCTTGAGTCCGTCGGTTTTGTTGACCGGATTATATTTGGGCGCACGAACTATAGCAAAGAAGTGAGCGCATACACTGCACACAAACATTTTTATAATAAATGTGCTGCCGAGGTGGTTCAATTCTGCCAGGAGCGAAACATCAGCTATCACATCAAAGAGAAGACAATCACGGAAGAGTAATCTCCAGAGAAAAACACAGGAGGCAAAAACGCATGGCTGCTTTAGACGATTTGATTAGCCAGATTCCGGACGAGTCTCTGCGTGAGCGGATTCGTGCAGAGGTAAAGAGGGCAAATCGCCAGAAAAAATTCGGTCTGGTATTTGAAGAGCATCTGCCGGAAGCCACACCACTTTATGATATTCCGGTGAAACGTGGTTCCGTCGTTGCCAAGAAGGATGGGCAGATCACAGACATCTACTATGTAGAAAAAATCAAGGATGGGCAGGCCGCCTGTTTCCATAAGGCGTCAAAGGTGCACGTCGTGCTGCCGGTAGATGTGCTGGTGTGTGTGGCCCAATTCGGTGAGCCCATCTATCCCTATCTGCAGCCACTGGACACAGTCTGCAATGCGCCAGACAGTGACCTTTGGCACACACTGATTGAAGCGGACAACTACCATGCGCTACAGCTGCTGGAGTACCTCTATGCCGGAAAGGTAGATTGTATCTACATCGACCCACCCTATAATACAGGGGCTCGCGACTGGAAATACAATAACGATTATGTTGACGGCAATGATACCTACCGGCACAGCAAGTGGCTTTCCATGATGGAGAAGCGACTGAAACTTGCAAAGCGCCTCTTGAATCCTGCCGACTCGGTCATGATAGTCACCATCGATGAAAAGGAGTACCTACACCTGGGGTGCTTGTTAGAGGAGCTGTTCCCCAATGCGCGCATCCAAATGGTAAGCATAGCGAACAATCTGGCTGGGGTGCAGAGAGCAAATGAATTTGGAAGAGTAAATGAGTTTGCTTTCTTTATCATGATTGGTGAGGCAGTCCCACAAAGAATGACCTTAGATGCAGAATGGATAAAAGAAGGCGGCAGAACTCATCTGGGCGTCATTCGCTGGGATTTGTTGCGTAGAACTGGAACTAATGCTCAACGTTCAGACTCTCCCGGCTGTTTTTATCCAATTTATATCAGCGAAGACGGGAAGAAATTTATGGGAGTTGGTGAAACTCTTCCGCTGGGAATGGGTATCAGTGAAGCACCGCAAGCACCGCAAGGGGTCATTTCACTTTGGCCTATCAGACAAGATGGTAGCGATGGGAGATGGCAACTGAGTCAAGATAGTTTTGAAGAAAAACAGAAAAAGGGGCTGATTAAACTTGGCCCTTTCAAAGGCGAGCAAACAACGGTTTATTATTTGAAACCCGCTGAAGAAGCAAAGCTATATGATGGGACATATGAAGTAATTGGGCATGCTGAGGATGGTTCCGTAATCACGTCAGAAGCGACATCTGATGAGCGGAAAGTGCTTCCAACAACAATGTGGCAAATCAGTGCGCACGATTCTACTCATTATGGGACACGTCTTATAAAAAAATTTATTCCGGGACGTGAATTCTCATATCCGAAATCTTTATATGCGGAGCGCGATACAATTAAATTTTTTGTTGCGAACAAGCCAAACGCTTTAATTATTGATTTTTTTGCCGGTTCAGGAACCACCTGTCATGCAGTCAATCTCTTGAATGCTGAAGACGGAGGACATCGCCGTTGCATAATGGTCACTAATAACGAGGTTTCTGATAATGAGGCAAAAGCCTTAACAAAAAGAGGTTTTAAACCAGGTGATGAAGAATGGAACAGGCTCGGCATTGCGAGATATATAACCTGGCCTCGTACAGTGTGTTCCTTAAAAGGTCGCGATATAAACGGCAAGCCACTCAAGGGTGATTATCTTACCAGTGGTGAGGAGCCGATGCACATGGCCGATGGTTTCAAGGCGAATGCTACTTTCTTCAAGCTGGGCTTCCTCGATAAGAACGCCGTGGCGCTGGGTCGCCAATTTAAGGAGCTGCTCCCTGTTCTCTGGCTGAAGGCCGGTGCCCACGGGCCTTGTCCCGCGCTTGAGGAGACAGCGGAAGTGCCTGCTATGCTGATGCTGCCGGTGAATCATTTCGCTGTGCTGACGGACGAATCGCAGTATGAGGAGTTTGCTGCGCGGGTGAACGGCGAGGACTCCATTACGACGGTATACATCGTGACCGATTCCGAACCGGGCTACCGGGAGATGATTTCCGGGCTGCATGCCGAGGATACCTACCAGCTTTACAGAGACTATCTGGATAACTTCCGGATTAACCACGGAGGACGCTAAGATGAAAGTAGAATTATTTCCTTTCCAGAAGATGGCGCTATTCCAGCTGCGGAGAAAGACCGCTGAGGCCCTCGGCTCCTACCAGCGCACCCATACACCGCAGGTACTTTCTTTCACCGCTCCTACCGGCGCGGGTAAGACCATCATCTTGGCGTCTCTGATTGAATCTATCTATTTCGGTGATGAGGAGTATCCCGACCAGCCGGATGCCATCTTTGTCTGGCTCTCGGATTCTCCGGAGCTCAACGAGCAGTCGCGCAGCAAAATCGACCTAAAGGCGGACAAGATTCGGCTCGACCAGTGTGTGACTATCACCGATGAATCCTTTGACCAGGAAATGTTGGATGATGGGCATATCTATTTCCTGAATACCCAGAAGCTGGGTAAGAGCAGTAATCTGACAAAGAAGGGCGACGGACGCACCTTCACCATCTGGGAAACGCTGCAGAACACGATGGACGAGAAGTACGACCGCTTGTACTTCATCATTGACGAGGCCCACCGTGGCATGCAGGGACGCGCTGCTGCGCAGGCCACCACCATCATGCAGAAGTTCCTCAAGGGCAGCCGGGAAGACCGTCTGGCTCCCGTTCCCGTCGTGCTTGGCGTGACCGCTACGCCGGAGCGTTTCAACAATCTGGTGTCCGGGACAGAGTCGACCATCCAGAAGGTCATCGTGTCCGCCGACGATGTTCGGGCATCCGGTCTGCTGAAAGACAGAATCATCATCGCCTATCCGGAGGATGCCTCCGGAAGCAAGGATATGGCCGTGTTGCAGGCTGCCGCTGATGACTGGAAGCAGAAATGGGAGCACTGGTCTCAGTATTGTCAGGAGCAGCACTACGCCTATGTGAATCCGGTTTTCGTGATTCAGGTGCAAAACCAGACCGGCAGCGGCATTTCCGATACTGACTTGGATGACTGCCTCCGGAAGATTGAGGAGCGGACAGGCTTCCGTTTCCAGGATGGAGAAGTCGTACATACCTTCGGCCAGACGACCAGCACCATCCAAATCAATGGAGTCGCAGTCAGATATCTGGAGCCATCCCGCATTGCAGACGAGAAAAATGTCAAGGTGGTTTTCTTCAAGGAGAATCTCTCCACTGGCTGGGACTGCCCTCGCGCTGAAACCATGATGTCTTTCCGTCGTGCTACGGACGCGACCTATATCGCGCAGCTGCTCGGCAGAATGGTCAGAACACCCATGCAGATGCATATTCAGGTGGACGATGTCTTGAACGACGTGCACCTTTATTTGCCGTACTTTGATGCCCAGACCGTTGAGGATGTGGTCAAGGCGCTTCAGAGCACCGAGGGCGGTGAGATTCCCACCGATGTTATCGGCGACTCCTTCGAGAACAGCACCATCGAAACGTGGACTGTCCGTCCGACCAGACCAGCTCCCGCCCAGCGTCCCGCGAGGCCGAAGCAACAGGTTCCCGGCCAGATGTCTTTGGGAGACAGCCCTTCCCCTGAGACCGGCTATGAACCTGCCGCGCAGGAGCCGACGCAGCAGACACCCGCGCAAAGCGGCAACACCTCATTCGGCACACCAGCGGCACCTGCTTCCGATACAACGGATACCGTGCGCCCGGTGAGTGGTGTGAGCACTGAAACGCCCGCAAATGGAGCTGCTGCAGGAACCGAGCCAACCGCGACATCTGAGCCTCAGCCTGCTCCGATGGACGTTCCCGAAGAGCCTGAACTTGACCGTGAGGCCATCGTAAAGGCCATCAATGATGCCGGACTTCTGACCTACGACGTGCGCAGGGTCAGAATCAACGACTACCTGAAATCCTTGTTCAGCCTCACCCGGCTCCTGACGCAGTCCGGTCTTCAGCCCTCTGCCTCCTATGATGTTGTGAATGAAATCGTGGAGATGATACGCAGCTTCATCAAGAAGACAAAGGACGAGGGCAGATATGACGAGCTGGCCACGCAAGTACTGCAGTTCAAGCTGAAAACGCAGACGTTTGATGTGTTCGGCGAGTCCGTGGATGACCATGCGGAGATGGATTTGTTCTCCACCACGGATACCGACCTCGACCGGCAGTTCCGCCTTGCGGAGCTTAAGCTGGGCAACGAGGGTGTCGGCATCCGCTATGGCACCCAATACGCAGATGACGATAATCCTGCCGGATATAAAATCGATGTTATCATCTTTGCTGCCGACGCAGACTGCATGGATATGCTCCACAACTATGCCCGCAGCCGGTTCCACGACATCAACGACGCGAATCGCCGCCGTATCACCGGCCTGACCGAGCGGTACCGGAAAAAGTATGACAGCATTGTTTCCGATGGCGATATCATCAGTAAGCATAACTTCCGGCTGCCGGAGACCATCAGCATTGAGCGCAGCAATGTCGGCGAGGCTTATACCGACCATCTGTTTGTGGACAATGCGACCGGCAAAGCCGTCATCAACCTGAACAATTGGGAAAAGGCTGTCCTTCAGGCCGAACGTGGCCGGTCGGATTATATCTGCTGGCTCCGCAATCCGCCGAGGAAGTCATGGTCACTGTGCATCCCCTATGAGCAGAACGCGGAGAAGAAATCGATGTATCCCGATTTTTTGATTATCCGGAAGGACGAGATGGGCTTTGTCATTGATATTTTGGAGCCTCACGATGGCACCAGAACGGACAATCTGGGCAAGGCTAAGGGCTTTGCTGAGTATGCCCGTCAGAATCCCGGTGTCGGCAGGCTTCAGCTTATCCGACTGCTGAACGGGCGCATCAAGAGACTGGATATGTCCCGCAGCGCCGTCCGTGACCGCGTTTCTCACGCGATGTCCAATGACGAGCTTGACCATATTTTTGATGAGGATGGATTTTTTGGTTAAAGGCTGGTGAAGCAGAATGTACGACGAGAACATCATATCCCGGATGAACGATTATCTTCACAAGGCCGCGCAAGCACTGGCGTCGTGGCTTTCTGTGATGCTGCCCAAATCCGGCGAAGACTGGTGGGAGGAGTGCGTACTCTCCAATCTGAGTTATCCCCAGAGAGAGCTCATTGAGAAAAAGGGTCTTTCCAAGCTGGAGGAATTAGACCTTGCAGCGCTTCTTCGTGTTGCCAACAAGTCTTGGTACACGATGCGCGGCTACGCCTATCTTCCGACCAGTGAGCGGGAGTGCATTCGCGATATGATTGGCGTCCGGAACAACTGGGCGCATGTCAGCGCGGAGCTTCCCGGCAAGGATACCATCGTATCGGATATTGAATGCCTCATCCGGTTTTTCGCCCAAATGAACCGGAGCGGATTGATTCCTGATTTGGAACAGCTCAAAGCAAGGGTGGAGCGTCCCGAAGCATTCAAGGATGAAACACCTCCGCAGCCAGTGTTCCGCCCGACCGTTACTGCGCCCAAGCAGGCAGATGTCATCGTGGAACCGGAGGTTGTACAGGAGGACGATATCACAGAAAGAAGCCTCGTTTACATCGTCGGCAGCCCGGATACCAAGGGTATGGTGTTTTCTGTTACGCAGCTTGGCGATACAAAGAAGTACGAGGTATTCGTCGAAGGTGCGCTGAAGACCTATTATGAGGGTCAGATTGCACTGGTGAGCAGCACGCCTGAATATGAGTGGGTGGATTCTGAGACCCTGCGAAGCTATCTCTCTGCCTACCAGATTAACAATCCGTCTGCCGGAAATCTGTATTCCCTTAATGCTGCCCGTATCGATTTCGTGCCCTATCAGTTCCGACCGGCATTGAAGCTGATAAAAGCAGACGAACCAAGGATTCTGATTGCAGACAGCGTCGGTGTCGGTAAAACCATCGAGGCCGGTCTGATTATCAAGGAGCTGCAGGCCCGCTCCGATTTGGAAAACATCATGATTATCTGCCCGAAGCCGCTTGTCGCAGACCGCAAGTGGGAAAATGAGATGAAGCGCTTTGACGAGGAATTCACGCCCTTGGATGGCGATACTCTTCGGCAGATTATCTCTGATACCGACCGTGACGGCGAATGGCCTACCCGCTATGGAAAGGTCATCGTCCCGTATTCCATTCTGGATGCGAGGACATACCAAGGGAACCAATCCAAGCGCCATAAGAGCTTCGGCCTCCAACAATTAGACCCGGCACCGCATTTTGATTTGGTCATCATTGATGAGGCCCACCATCTGCGCAATGGCAGCATGGAGAAGGACAAGGCATTTGCATATAAGTGCGTCCACTACTTCTGTCAGCACGCAGACGCTGTCGTAATGCTGACCGCGACTCCGCTGCAGACAAGTGACGACGACCTGTACACGCTGCTTAATCTGCTGCGCCCGGATGTCGTAATCGACAAGAAGAGCTTCACGATGATGTCGCGTCCGAATCCGTATATCTCTCAGTGCGCCCACATTGTTCGAGCTGCGAAGGAAAACTGGAAAGCAGAAGCACTGGAAACGCTGGATAGTGTTCTCACGACCCAATGGGGCGAAAATGTAATCGCAAACAATCCGGTATTTGAGCAAATCCGGAAGGTTCTCAGGCAGGACACCATCACCCGTGAGGAGCGGGTAAAACTCATTACCGATATTGAGTCTCTCCACAGTTTCAATATGATGCTCAACCGAACGCGCAGAAAGGATATCCAAGATTTCTGCATTCGGAGAACACATACGCTGGAGAGCGATTTTACTGACCAACAGCGGGAGCTCCATGATGCTCTCTTGACTTTTGAAGTCGCTGCGCTGTCCAAATTGCACGGTGGCCGTGGCGTCAAATTTATGATGTCAACGATTCGCCGTCAGGCCGCAAGCTGCATCTTTGGACTTGCTCCGCACATCCGGGGTATCATTGACCGTAGATTTGAGCAGATGACGGACGACCCGGAGTTTGATTTCGATGATGGCGAGTTCAGCGAGATGGACTTGGAGACATTCCGCTTTATCGCAAAGAACCTTCTGGAAATGGCGGATAACCTGCCGGAGGACGACCCGAAATTCGATGGGGTGCTTCAGATTATCCGTGAAAAACAGAAATCTGAAAACAACAAAATCATCCTGTTCAGCACATTCCGCTACACGCTGTATTATATCAAAAGAAAGCTGCGAGAGGCGGGATTTCGTGTCGAACAAATCGATGGTAGCGTAAAAAATGATGACCGGCTGGATTTCCGGGCGCGGTTTGAACTCCCGAAGGACGACCCGGAAGCCATTGACATCATGCTTTTCACAGAAGTCGGTTCTGAAGGCTTGGACTATCAGTTCTGTGACATGATGATAAACTATGACCTGCCTTGGAATCCCATGCGCATCGAGCAGCGCATTGGTCGTATCGACCGCCGAGGCCAAGGGAACGAAGTTGTAAACATCTATAACATTATCACCAGTGATACTGTGGATGCTGACATTTATGACCGCTGCCTCTCTCGCATCGGTGTCTTTGAAGGGAGCATCGGTGAATGCGAGGAGATTCTCGGCGAAATCGGCAGGCAAATTGAGCTGATAGCACTGGATACCAGCCTTACGGATGCAGAGCGAAAAGCAAAGCTGGAGCAGATGGCCGATAATGAGGTGCGCAAGGCCCAGGAGCTGAACAAGCTGGAAAGCGAGGAGAAGGAGCTATTCGGGTTCGATTTGTCGAACTATACGATGTCAAAGGAAATTCAGGAGGCAGAAAGTCCCTTCCTGTCGGCCAGAAGCATTCAGCACCTTGTCGAGATGTATCTCAATCACCGATTAGGTGGTAACAATTATATCCTTGGTGATGGTGCTCTGAAAACGCTGCGCCTCAGTGCAGTGGCGCGTTCTGAAATCCTGTCTGACCTCAGAAATCTGACTGGCCTGCGGAACAGCCTGCGTAGGAAATGGGAGGTTTATCTTAAGGGCAACAATCCGAACCACCCGATTACTTTTGATTCAGAAGCTGCCGAGAAAAACCGAACCGCCTTTTTCGTTACTCCGATGCACCCGCTGGTCAAACAAGCCGCATCCTATTTTGCCACCAACAAGCTCGTTTATATTCACTTGGAATACTACTCTGACGAGATTCCAGCCGGTGATTACCCGATGTCTATTTATGCGTGGGATTATGTTGGGATTCGTTCAAATTTCAAATTGGTAGCAATCTGTGAAGAACCGAGAATTGCAGCAGAGCTCCCGGAATACATCCTGACAGCTGCCGCAGTTGACTATTCTTCAAAGCTAAAGCCGGAGGTATGGGATGCTTTGGAGGAACACCATGTCCAGATGTGGCAAGCTGAGAAAGCCCAGCATACAGAGTCTACAAGGCAAGTCGCTCGCTATAAATTAGAGAGCATAAAGAACAATTACCGAAACCGGAAATTGGTCTTGGAAAGAAAAATTGCTGAGGCCGGGGATGAACGAATTGCAACTATGCATCGCTCTGAATTGGAAAACGCTACACAGCGTTATCAGCAGAAGGTTTCAGAGATTGAAGCGAAGATTGCGAAGGCAGATATACATACTACGTTGATTGCAAACGGGGTTATCACGGTAAAGTAAAGAGGTGAGCGCTTTGAATATAGCTGATAAGATTCTCCAGAATCAAGATAGGGACGGCATGCTCAGGCGGTCGCTCGAACGGATAATTCAGCTCTATACCGATAAATCACACTTTGTCTACGAGCTGCTCCAGAACGCGGAAGACGCAGGAGCTACTGGAATTCGGTTTGTCCAATACTCTGACAGGCTTGAAGTGATGCATGATGGAAAATCCTTCACTACAGAGAACCTGCAGGGCCTGTGCGACATAGGGCAGTCGGACAAGGTTAATGATTTAAACCAGATTGGCGAATTCGGTGTCGGCTTCAAATCAGTCTTTGGCATATGTGAAACGGTCAGGCTGTATAGCTCGCCGCGCAAAAAGGAGCTGGCAGAGAATTGCCATCCCTTCGCTGTTGAGATAAAGGACTTCACGAAGCCCGTAGATATCCCTGCCGTTGATGTTCCGGCTGGCTATACGACCCTCTTCGTGTTCCCATATAGCGTTGGATTCCAGTTTTCGGGATTTAAAAATCTGGCTGCGCTGAATGAAGCTATTACAAAGCGACTCAAAAATCTCGGAGTGACCACGCTCCTTTTTATGCGGCACCTCGAACTCATTGAGTACGAAATCAAGATTCCGGGCAAAGAAGCATCAGGGGAATATTTACTGGATGCTGAGCCGATAAATGACCACTGCACCCGCGTGTCGGCAATTGAATCCGAGGATGATAAGACGGACGAGTCTCTGTCATTCATCAAATTTTCGATGCCGATTGATTCGAGGGTTTCTACCCGTACAATTGACGTTGCGTTCACTGTCGCAACAGACAAAGAAGGAAAAACCACTTTCCAAAAAGCAAAGAATCCGTATATCTCCGTTTACTTCCCGACAGAGACCGAAAGCAAACTTGACTTCATTGTCCAAGGCCCGTTCCGCACTACTCCAAACCGGAGCAGTGTTCCTGCCGATGAAGAGGAAAACGAGGCTCTGGCTGAACAAACGGCAAAGCTCCTCAGACAGAGTGTCCTTGAGCTGCGCGATATGGGGCTCCTCGACTTGAGCCTGATTCGGATTCTGCCTCTTGATGAGGACGACTTTGATGTCTATCCGCTTTTCTATCCTTTATACGAAGAAATGCGGGATTTGTTTTCGTCGGAGCGCGTCTTGCCCGTTAAGGAAGGGAAGGGCTACACTAAGGCTGCCAATGCAGTTATTGCAAGAAGCAGAGAAATTGCGGAGCTATTGCCCAGCGAGTTAATCTCGGAACTTATCAACGGCAAAAGACATTATGAATGGCTTCCGGTTTCGTTGACGGAGACAGGCCCGTACAAAGATGTACTCTCTTATTTCTCCAGCATTTTGGGAATAGAGGTTATTCGGCCGGAAGACCTTAGAAGCTACTTCAACGATAATCACAGTTTTTTGGAAAACCGAGATAATGACTGGCTCGTTAGGCTTTACAAGCTGTATGAGACTGTCCCGAATATTTTCTCCGAATCGAATTACAGAAATATTCTCGACGCTGTGATTGTCCGCACAGCATCCAACCGCATAGTTGCTCCATACCGAAAATCGCAGTCTTCTTATTTGCCCAATGTATTTCTTCCGTCGAAGAAGGCGATGCAGGCCGAGGTGGAATTTGTCCATCCATATCTATTTGAGAAGTGCCGAACCTTCTTTGAAAATGTACTGCACCTGAAGACGCCCAACGAGTACGAGCACTTTGTAAAATCTCTTGAAAAGCGGTATGCTGGTACAGATTTTAGCGGTTCATTTGAGGAGCACGTACAAGACATACACGCCCTTGTCAAGTATCTCAGGAATTCTGACTACGAGGCTGACCTGAGACAGATTGTTCGGAAAGCGTTCTACATAAAGTGCAGGTCAGGAGGAAAGGCATACTGGGCACGGCCACATTCAAAGGTTATTCGGTTCCCTCAGTCCGAAACCGGTCTAATGCTGGAGCAATACTACAAAGGCATTGCGCCGGATATCTACTTTGTCGATTTTGACGCATACCAGTCAGCCGGAATCACCTTTGATGACCTACGGGCGCTTGGCGTTACAGACAAAATCATCACCGGGGACGAAAAAACCTGGGGTGAATACTATACCGGCAATCCTGGCCGACAGCCTGAGTGGAGAACGACCGGAGACTTTCGCTGGAAACTCGGCATTGATAAGTTGGAAGAGGCCCTTCTCTACATCTCCCAGCATGCGAAAGCTAAAGACGCCTTAATAAAATCACAGGTGATTTTTAAGACACTGCAGGAGAACATGTCCCGCCTTGTTGGTACGGTTTATATCGGCGGAGGAACGCCAAATAAATATGACGAGCCTGCAGATGTAATCCATACTCTGAATAGGGATGGGTTTAATTGGCGTTTTTCTGACTGGAACGGAAAATGGCTCTATACTGAGTCTGGGGAGCTGGTCTCGCACAAGGCTATATCAAAACACGATTTGAACAAGGCACTATACGGAAAAGTCAGCCTCGATTCAAATTTGTACGACATTCTGGGCTTTAAGAAAGGGAAAATTGACCAGCATGAGGCCATTGTGAAGGATTACGATGCTCTGCCGGATGAGAAGAAACAGTCCTACTTTGAAATTGAGCTGGAGCGCCGCTTCCACATTACACCTGAGCAGCTCAGTCGTGAATTTGGTGGTCTGTCTCTACAGGAAGGTTCTTCTGGTCAATCTGAGGAGGACGAATTTGAGTTCCCGACCGGTTCCGTTAAGAACTGGGAGGCGCTGAAGAAGCATGCCGCTCAAATACTGTCCTATGCCAGCCCAACCGTATATGCGACTGTCGTCAGGCGTATCCGCATCAGTCGACCGCAAGACGATGTCCGCGCATACCTGATGAATATGTATCGCGTAAACTCGTCTTATCGGTATGCCTGCCAGCTGTGCCACAAGCCGTTCTCCAATGTGGAAATGTGCCAGCTGGAACAGAAGCCGGATGTAGAGCTCGACCCGTTGAATGTCTGCCTTTGTCCGAATTGCGCCGCAAAGTTTAGAACGCTGCGAAATGATAAGTATCTGGCAGACCGGCTCATAGATTCTATCCTTGATGTGTCGGAAAATGAGATTGAGGAGAACGACCACGTTTCAGTTGCTATCAACGACTATGATTTCTGGTTCATACCTACTCATATCGCGGAAATTATAGAGCTTCTTAAGCTGAAGAAAAAAGCTGCAGAGGAGCGCAAAGCCCAACCGCAGACTGCCAGTAAGCCCAATGCGAAGGCAGTGGCAAAAGCGCCGGAGTCGAATAGAGCTGCACCTGTGCAGCCTGTTAAGGAAGAAACTCCACCTTCTACTCCGGAGCCGGAAGAGGAAGGACTGCAGAGCGATACAAGCGCATATGGCGAGCTCATTGGTAGACGGGTGTTCCACAAATCGAAAAAAGCATACGCTCGTGTTGTTGGATGCGACGGAGAGTATATGGTCTTGAATTTCGAGAGTGGGGATAAGGCCGGTCAGGATGTCAAGTATAACCTGACCATGTGCTTGAATAATGGTTGGATTGAAGTCGTCGACTAATACTTTTTAATTTTGCCCGAACCATTTAATTTTGGCATACATTTTAATTATTCCTTGAGCCAGCTGCGCTGGAGCCCAGATGTCAGCATCGGGCACACCATGGCTGTGCTCTGACGGGGCAAATTGAACACCGACAAATACAGCGAAAACCGCAAGAAACGCCTTGTTTCCTGCGGTTTTCGCTATTTTTATACATTTTTCCGGCGACCGGGCTTGTATCAAAGATTATGTCTTTATAGATCCGGCTTGCGGTATCAAACGGTATCTCATCCTCGATACATTTCACGCTGCCGTTAGAGAACTTCTCATAATGTAAATTATCGCCCAATGAAAGAGGGAGTGAAGCACCGCAAGTGCTTCACTCCCTCTTTCATAGTCATTCTTTTTTCTGCGCCCCATTCAGGCTGGCCCAATGCTGGCGCAGCAGCCTTTCTGCTTCTCTGCGAAGGG
>ENA-OPXC01000970-OPXC01000970.1-human-gut-metagenome-genome-assembly--contig:-NODE-970-length-22566-cov-7.511750_pt1 | contig 22566 bp, 15 predicted proteins | sample MGYA00241512_ERZ502016 | MGnify/ENA primary metagenome ERZ502016 (study PRJEB25962, sample SAMEA2043043) | human gut metagenome | biome: human gut; feature: human-associated habitat; material: faeces...
CCGATTTACATTCAGATGCTGAAAGAGAATTTTATGAGGCTAAGATGAAACAAATTAATGAAGCATATGACTTGGCTTTAAAAAAAGCTAAGAGTGAGACTTCTAAGGATGCTAATCAAAGTAAATCTTATACTTATGATAAATCTAATAACTATAACGGTTACAATAATTATTATGATAAGTATAATAACTATAACAATAACAATAACTATAACAATTACAATGATTATAATTGGAAATATTATTATGATCAGCAAAGAGAGTATGAACGTCAAAAATATAATAGATATCAGTATGCAAGTGATTTTGCACATTCCCGTTATGGTACGTGTAAATTAAATGATTTAGAGGCTGAAGCCTTTGCTAAAATAATGAAAAACGCTAAATTAATCCAAGATATATTGCAAGAAATAAGTGCTTATACCAAACCAATGGCTAATCGTTCAAATAAGATTATTATCAGGATGCGTAAGGCTTTACATGAATATTATGATAAAGTTGAAAATTATATGCGTTTTATTGGCAGAACAAATTGTTTAATAACTGAAGATTATAGAAATATATTAGAATTTATTAAACAAATGAGTGCTTTAGATGTATCTTATGCAAATTATCTAATAAATACTTTTGCTAAAGTTTTAAACGAAGAGACATTTCCTGTTTTAAAATTTACTGATGAATATCAAAAGTTAGCAAATAATATTGCTCTCGTTAAAGCCAATACTTATGGCCATGAAAGTACATTTAAAGTTTTAAGATTTGTAGAGGCTAATTTAATGGGAATTGCCAATCGTAGTCATTTATTATACATGGCTAATCCTATGTGTAAAAAATATGATAATAGTGATGAATATTTAAATTATCTAGCTAGCCGTTTTTATATGAAATCTCTAATGGAGTCAGCAGATTATGATATTTTTGCTACATTATTACAAAAAAATGCTTTTGATGATTTTATTAAAGAAGAAACATCAAAAGACAATAAAGGTCCAAAATTAAAATTAACAAAAGAAAGTAAATAACAAACTTGGGATTATATCCTGAGTTTTTTTTACTTATCCCTATAGGGTGACGTGGTTGGGAAAGTAAGACTAAATAAGTAAAATAATTTATAAATAACTCATTATCAATAGAATAATTCTTAAAACTATGTCATAATAATAAGGGAGAATTTATATATGAGTAGTTTAGAAAAAAGAATAGTAGAGTTAATTAAACAAGGAAAAAGTAGTATTGAAATATGTCAAAAGTTAAAAATAAGTAGTATTGACTTACGAAATATATTATTAAATTTAAAAAATAAAGGTATTGAATATAATAAAAGATACTTATTAAATGGTGGTACTTTATATACACCAAATAAAGATTTATATGGTAAAACTGTTAGTGATAGTATAAATTTACTTACGAAAAATAAAGAAGAAATAAATGCCCTTTTAATATCGGATTTACATTTAGGTACTAAAGAAGAAAGACTAGATTTACTTAACTTAGTTTATGATTATGCCATTAAAAATGGTATTCATATTATTATTAATGGTGGTGATTTAATAAATGGTCTAACTAGTGAAAGAAAAAATATTTGTAGAACCCATCTTGGTCAGTGTGAATATTTCATCGAAAATCATCCCTTTGAAGAAGGTATTTTAAATATTTGCGTTTTAGGTAATCATGATATTAAAGGTTTAAATAAAGATGGAGTTAATTTCGCTCGCATCTTAGAAAATTATCGTCCTGATTTTGCCATAGCTGGTATAGAAAATGGTCGTATTCTAGTCAAAAATGACTTTATAAATATGTATCATCCTCTAAGTTGTGATTGTAATAATACTCCAATGAAAAAAGTGGTTTTAGTGGGACATTCTCATCAATATAAAGTAAAAATAGTAAATGATAATATTTTAATATATATTCCAGCTTTATCTAATTATGTGCCAAGTACTAAAGGAGTTATTCCATCATTTTTAAATATGCAAATGGGCTTTGATAGTGGTTATATTAGTTATATTGATTTAGAAAATCTAACATTTATTGATAATAAATTATCATTATTAGGTAAACAAGAAATAGAAGTAAAAAGAAGTTTAACAAAGTAAACTAGGTAATTAAAAGTTAAATTAAGTAAGAAAATTCTTCAATGATTTAACTTTTCCATATTTACTAAAATTATTAATTAACTTATAATAGGAAAACAGGTGATAGTATGGGCAGTATTAAAGGAAAAATCAGAGTAATTATCTATGAGTCAGATAGTAACTATAAAGTAGGTGAGATAAAAGTAAAAGAAACTAACGATACCGAAATGGAAGGCTTCGTTGGTAGAAATGTTCATTTTACTGGTTATTTTGCTAATCTCCAAATTGGGGATAACTACGAAATGGAAGGTACCCTAGTTTATAAAGATAAGTATGGTTATCAATATAATGTGACTGATTATAAAAGAGTAGAAGTTAAAGGAAGAGATGCGGTAATAGAATTTTTAACTAGCGATTTAGTTAAGGGGTGTGGTGAGGCAACTGCTACTTTAATCGTTGATACTTTAGGTGAAGACTGTTTAAAGAAAATCAAAGAAAATCCTGAAATATTGCTTACAGTTCCCAAGATGACTCAGAAAAAAGCTGAAAAAATCTATAGTTCTTTAATGAAAATCGCTAATACTGATGAAATGTTAATAAACTTAAAAGAATTAGGTTTTTCGATTCAAGAAGCTTTAAATATTATTAATAAGTTTGGTGCCAATGCCGTTAGTATTACTAAATCTAATCCTTATGCTCTAAAAGAAATAATTGATTTTAAAAAACTCGATAATGTTTATGTGAATCTTGGTAGTCCTGATATTTATTTAAGAACTAAAAACTGTCTTTTAGAAACGATAAAAGAATTAGAAATTAAAAATGGTGATACTTATTTTTACGATGAAGAATTAAAAGATGGTTTAAGAAGTTATTTTGGTATCTTACCAGATGAAAATTTTGATAATATACTTTTAGACTTACAAAATAATAACGATATTTATATTAAAGATAAAAGAATATACTTATATACTACTTATAAAATGGAAGTTGATATAGCAAAGACTTTAAACCATATTAATAATATGCCTATTGTTAATAAAAACATTAGCATGTTTGATACTGAAGTAGTAAAACTCCAAGAAAAATTAGATGTAACTTATGATATCAACCAATTAGCGGCGATTAAAAAAACTTTAGAAAGTCGGATTAGTATTATTACCGGCGGACCAGGTACAGGTAAAACCACTATTATTAAAGCTATAACTAGTCTTTATATGAAAATGTATAACTTAGGCCCTAATAATGTTGATGCTTATATTGCCCTCTTAGCACCCACTGGCAGGGCTGCTAAAAGACTTAGTGAAGCAACTGGACTTGGAGCCTCTACTATTCATAAATATTTAAAATGGAATAAAGATACTAATGAATTTCAAGTTAATGAACTAAATAAAAATTATCATCACTTAATTATTATTGATGAAGTAAGTATGATAGATACTAATCTTTTTGATGCTCTTTTAAAAGGATTAACTAATAATATTCAGTTAATTTTAGTTGGTGATAAAGACCAATTGCCATCAGTTGGTTGTGGTCTTGTCCTAGGTGACTTAATTGCCTCAGACCTATTTAATTTTTGTCCTTTAGAAAAAATATATCGTCAAAGCGAAAATTCTTTCATTCCTTATTTAGCTAAAGAAATAAAAAATAAGGATATTGGTGAAGAGTTCTTAAGTAAAAAAGATGACTACAATTTTCTACAAGTAAATAGTGATAATATGGTTGAAAGCATTAAAAAAGTTTGTGAATTATCTATTAATAAAGGTCTCACTGATAGAGATATTCAAATTTTAGCCCCTATGTATAAAGGCATTAATGGTATAGATAATTTAAATAATAATTTACGCGATTTATTTAATCCTAAGAGTAAAAAGAAAAAAGAAATCAGAGTAGGTGAAAATATTTTTCGAGTAGGTGATAAGGTTTTACAACTGGTAAATGACCCTGATAAAGGTATATATAATGGTGATATCGGTTATATTGATGATATTATCTATGATAACTCGAAAGCTTTAAATATCAATATTGATTTTGATGGTAACTTAGTAACTTTAACAACTACCGAAATGTTAAATGTAAAACTAGCTTATGCTATATCTATTCATAAAGCCCAAGGAAGTGAGTTTATTAACGTTATAATGCCCGTTGTAAAAAACTATTATAAAATGTTATATAACAAGCTTATTTATACTGGTGTATCAAGAGCCAAGAAAAGCCTTGTTTTAATTGGTGAAGTCCAGTCTTTCTTAATGGCTGTTAATAATGATTACAGTATGAACAGAAAGACTTCTCTAAAAGAACAATTGCTTTCTTATATTTAATATAAGAATAACAGTATAAAAAAATAATTTATATTCATACTAATTTTAGAAAGGAATTGGTATGAAAAAAATTTGGAATATATCCTTAGGAGTAGGTTTAACCATTGCTTCAATCATGGCTTATGAAAAAATAACTAAATTAAAATATGAAGCTTTATTTAATGAGATATTAGATGAAGTAGACTTACTTTAACATACGAAAAGTATGTTCTTTTTTCAATAATTATGGTATATTTAGAATATATTTAAAGGAGGGATAACAGTGGATAAAGATAAAGAAAAGAAAAATGGTAAAATAAATGTTCGTGATGTAAATGAAGTCGTAGGACTTTCAAAAAAAATATTACATCTAGTTTATATAATGATGATAATTGGTATCATTTTCTTAGCTACTTTAATTATTAAAGAGTGGGGGATTTTAAATTTAATCGTAACTCTTTTAAAAGTAGCAAACCCATTTTTTATTGGCTTCGTGTTAGCTTGGCTATTTAATCCTATTGTTGTAAAATTAGAAAACCGTGGTTGGAAACGAGGAATTGCTTGTGTAACAGTTTATTTAGCTTTTATTATTATTTTATTTGCTTTCTTTGGCATGCTAATTCCAACTCTTTATAATCAGTTAAATGATTTAGTAGCGGCCTTACCTAATATATTTAATCAAGTTAAATTATGGATTACTAATTTTTTAGATAAATTTAATAGTAGTGAAATGTTTAATGTAGCTGAGATTGAAAGTAATATTTTTAAGACAATGGAAAATTTAGGTGGCGGTATTGCTAATGACTTACCTTCAACGATTGTAAGTATTGCCGGTTCCTTAGTTAGCGGGTTGGGAACAATAGGTGTATCTTTAGTAGTTGGTATTTACTTATTATTCGATTTTAATGATGTAACTGACCATTTACTTAAATATATACCTAAGAATCACAAAGAAGAAACTAAAAATTTGGTTGATAATATTGCTAACGAATTAAGAAAATGCGTTAATGGTACTTTACTAGTAGCCTTCATGGTTTTTGTCTGTGATTCAATTGGTTTTGCCTTTGCTGGCTTAAAATCACCAATCTTATTTGGACTCCTTTGTGGAATTACTGATTTAATTCCTTACATAGGTCCATATATTGGGGGTGCTGCTGCCGTCATCGTTGGTTTTTCCCAAAATCCAATTATTGGTATTATAACTTTAATTGTTGCAACCATTGTGCAGCTAGTTGAAAATTATGTTTTACAACCAGTTGTTATGAGTAAGACTATGCAACTACACCCAGTAACAATTATTATTGGCTTATTAGTATTTGGACATTTCTTTGGGATTGTGGGAATGATTCTTGCAACACCAATATTAAGTTTATTTAAAGTCCTTTACCGATTCTTAGCAAATAAATATGATTGGTTTAATAAAGATGTGTTCTAGATTGAACATATTTTTTTAATTTTTGAAGGAAAATAGTTTTAAGTTACCAATATATATAATTAGAGGGATAAATAGTCTTAAAATATTTGAGGTAATTATGGTAAAAACTAGGATTTTGAGTTATAATTGTACCAAGTTGAAGCAATTAAAAACAGTCTAGTATTTTTTAAATCATAATTTTAATTTCTAAATAAAAAATAGGTATTAACTAAGAAAGGAACTACATGTACGCAGAAATACTAATTGAATATAATAACAAAACAATCGATAAAACATTTACTTATTTAATACCTAAAACTTTAGAAAATAAAATAAAAGTAGGTATGCAAGTAAGAGTGCCTTTTAATAAAAAATTAATAAATGGTTTCGTTTTAAAAATATATAATAATTTTGCTAGTACTTATACTTTAAAAGAAATAGATAGTATTGTTCTAGAAAATTTCATCTTAAATAATGAATTATTACAACTAGGTAAATATCTAAAATCTATAACTTTATGTAGTTTAATAAGTGCTTTTAATACGATGTTACCGAGTAGTTTAAAAATAGAAAAAAATCATAATTATAGCAAATATAAGATTTATATAGAATTAAATAAAAGTCCTTTAGAAATTGAAAATTATCTAAAAAATATTAAATATCCTAAACAAATAGCAATATTAACTAGCCTTTTAAATGGTAGTTCTATAGAAAAGAATAAAGAAAATAGTGGCACTATTAAAACTTTAGTAAATAAAAATTTAGTTAAAGAAGTAAAAAAGCAAGTCTATCGTCTTAATTATGATAATACTAAATTAGAAATTAAACCCAAGATGTCTTTAGAACAAGAAAAAGCCGTAACAAGTGTTGATATGGATCAATTTTTAGTCTATCTTTTATACGGCATAACTGGTTCTGGTAAGACAGAAGTTTATATGAATTTAATTGAAAAAGCAAGTCTTAAAGGCAAATCATCACTTCTTTTAGTACCAGAAATATCTTTAACAACTCAGATGATAGAACGTATTTATAAAAGATTTGGTTCTAAAGTAGCAATATTTCATAGTGGGCTTTCAAACGGTGAAAAATATGATGAATATCAAAAAATTTATAGTGGTAAAGTAAGTATCGTTGTTGGAACAAGAAGTGCCATATTTACACCGTTAAAAAATATTGGCTTGATTATCTTAGATGAAGAACATAGTAGCACTTATAAGCAAGAAAATACTCCTAAGTATAATGCAATTGATATAGCCAAATGGCGTGGCAAATATAATAACTGTCCTGTCATTTTAGGTAGTGCAACCCCAAAATTAGAAGATATGACTCAAGCTGTAAATGGCACTTATAAATTACTTAAGCTTACCAAAAGAATAGGTTTATCCGTCTTACCTAAAATTTCTTTAGTTGACATGAAAGAAGAAATTAAAAATCGTCATCCTATTATTAGCAGTCTATTAGAAGCAAAAATTCTGGAAAGACTTAATAATAGTGAACAAACAATGCTTCTTTTAAACCGCAGAGGTTATTCAACAACGGTTACTTGTTCGACTTGTGGGTTTGTTTATAAGTGTCCTCATTGTGATATAACTTTAACCTATCATAAAAGTAGTAATAGCTTGCGTTGTCATTATTGTGGTTATACTAAAATAAAAAGTGATACTTGTCCAAACTGTGGTGGCTACTCTCTAAATTTTATGGGACTAGGAACTGAAAAGCTCGAATTGGAACTAAAAAAAATGTTTCCAAGCATTAGAATCACCAGGATGGATGTTGATACAACAGCCAAAAAAGGCTCATATGCTAACCTAATTAATGATTTTGCAAATGGAAACTATGATATTATGGTCGGTACCCAAATGATTAGTAAAGGTCTTGATTTTCCTAAGGTGACTCTAGTTGGTATTATTAATGCTGATACGAGCCTTAATATCCCTGATTTTCGAAGTGGGGAAGTTACTTATGAACTTTTAAGTCAAGTATCAGGCAGAGCTGGCAGAAAAACTAGTAATGGGGAAGTAGTCATTCAAACCTATAATCCTGATAATCCCTATATTAATTTTGTTAAAAATAATGACTATAAAGGATTTTATAAATACGAGATGAATTTTCGTAAAAATACTCTATACCCACCTTATTGTTTCTTAATAAATATTTTAATTACCGGTCGAGATGTTAATTCAGTCATTAAAGAAAGTAATAATGTCTTTAATTATATTAATAAAAATGTCAATAAAAATACAAAGGTTTATGGACCTAATATGGCTAGTATTGGTAAAATTAGTAATCTATATCGTTATCAAGTGATAATTAAATATACCTATGATAAAAATCTTTTCTCTGTTTTAAAATATTTAGATGAAATGTATGCTAGTAATAGAAACATTAACTTGGATATTGATATTAATCCTTTAAAAATATAATTAAAAAACTTGCTAACTATTTTAAGTAAAATTTATTAAAATCAAAAATATTAAAAAAGGACTTAAATGTTTGTACTTAAGTCCTTTTTATATTTTTCTACTAATTTAGTAAATTCATCTTTTAAATTATTTAATTCATCCTCAGTTGTAGCTTCAAATCTTAAAGTGATATTAGGTCCCGTATTACTAGCACGTACTAATGCCCAAGACTCATCATTATTGACTCTTAGTCCATCAATAGTAAGACAGTTATAATTTTTATTCTTAGCATATTCTATAACCTTATCAATTACTTGAAATTTAATTTCATCGGGTGTTGGTATCTTAATTTCTGGTGTATTATAATATTTAGTAATGTCATCAAGTTGATGGGATAAAGCTATATTACTATTTGACAATACTTCTAACATACGAAGCCCAGCATAAATTCCTGAATCAAAACCTTTAAAACGGTCATTAAAAATTATATGTCCTGAGTATTCACCACCAAATGGAATATGCTTTTTTACAACTTCACTTCTTGTATATGATGCCCCTGTACGGAACATAATATCTTCAATACCAAGTCTTTTAGCCGTATCATTAATTATTTTAGAACATTTTACATCATATAAAACTCGTTTATCTTGATAATTTGGTAAATAATAACGCATTAAAATACACAAAAATTTATCAGCAGGTACAATATTACCACTATCATCAACAAAGCCAACACGGTCACCATCACCATCAAAGGCAATGCCAACATCTGCTCCTAGTTCTAAAACTTTAGCCTGCAATTGTTTTAAATTTTCGGGTACTGCAGGATCGGGGTGATGATTAGGAAATGTACCATCACTTTTACCGTTAATCATGGTTATATCTAAATTACTGAATTGATTATAAATATCATAAGCAAAATTAGCGGTAGTGCCATTACCTGGATCTAGTACTATTTTTAATTTTTTATCTCCCATAAAAATATTATCTTTAAATAAGCTCTTATAGTAAGGCAAGATATCTAAGTGATAAATATTACCGTTCCCACTTAAAAAATCATCTTTCAAAGTAAAATCTCTAAAATCATATATTTGCTTACCACGAGCATTTCCTAATTTATCAAAGCTAAATTTAAAGCCATTATCATCTTTAGGATTATGGGAAGCCGTTATCATAATACCTAAAGTATTGCACTTAATTGAGGCATAATATAACATCGGAGTTGTTACAAGTCCCAAATCAATTATATCAAGTCCAGTATCAATAAGCCCTTGAACCATGGATTTATGAAGGCTAGGAGAAGACAAACGATTATCATAACCCACCGTACAAATATGCTTATTATACTTTGTTTGTAAGATAGAACCGTAACTCTTGCCAATGATATATGCTGTTTTTTCATCTATTTCAACTGGATAGATACCACGAATATCATATTCGCGAAATATTTTCTTATTCATTTTAAATCACATTTTAGCAACTAATTTTAACATTTTTATACTATTTAACATCTTTTTCCTTTTAAAATAGCATAAGTAATTAAAAATTAATTGAATCCTTTCTATTTTTACATTATTATCATAGCAAAAGTTTTTACTTTTAACAATAAATATGCTAAAATAAATCTTCAAAAGAAGTGGGGATAACATGACTAATGAAGAACTAAAAGAATTAGAAATAATAGTTAAAAAATTTGATAACATTGATATAAATAATCTAAATAGCTTAAGAGATTTAAAATATTCTAAGATTCCTTCTGAAAAATTATTAAAACTAGTAGAACTTGCTAAGCAAAACAATAAAAGAGCTTTAACTATACTTGTTAAATATTATTATCCATTCATTCTTTCTATAGTTTTTAATTACAATATAGAAGGTATTGATTTAAATGATGTTGCCATGGCAGCCGTAAATGGTTTTATTGAAGGAATAAAAAAATTTAAGTCTGGTAATATAAATAATTCAGTTTATTTTTATATAATTAAAAATATTAATAAAGAAATTAGTTTAAATCATACAACTGCTAAAGTTGGTGATAATTTTGATTATATAGTCTTTTTATATTTAAAATATTTAAATGACTTAGAAGCTGGTAATACTAAAGAACTTGATTGTTTAGAACTAGCTTCTAAATTTAATATTGATATTAAGGGCATGAGAAGAATAATAGGCTTAGTAAATAGAAAGAATTACGTTGATACTAAAATTACAGCAGAAGACGTAAAAATAGGTGATGATGATTATTATGAAACTCAAGATATTCTTACTATCATTAATAAATATATACCTTTAAATTATCAAAAAATATTTAAGCTGTATTATGGACTTGGCATTGAAGAGCCACTAACTAAAAGACAGATTGCTAAAATAGCTAATATAACTGATGTCGGAGTAGAACATATCTTAGAAAATTGCTTGTTTATTCTAAGAAGTACATCAGCATTAAATAGTTTAAGAGAATACTATTATAAAGATTATATTAAACCCCACTATTACTTAAGTAAACGAAGTATCAGTCAGTTAAAAGCACCAATTAAAAGATTAATATATTTAAAGAAAATCAATGGTTCGATTACAAAATAAGTAAAAATTACAAATTATCACTAAATTAATTAGTAAATACTAACGTAAAAAACTTGCAAGAGAAAAATACTTGATGTATAATTAAACAGTAAATCAGATGAAAAAAGACGGAAATAAATGATATTTCAAAGAGAGCTGTCATTTGGTGAAAGGCAGTAAATTAGTTTATTTCAAATCACTTTTCGATGTGCTTATAGCCGTTTAACTTGCGTTAAAAGTAAGAGTGTATGATATCTCATAAAATAAGGTGGTACCGCGGTAATTCGCCCTTATGTTATGGGATTTTTTCTTTTTTTATCAAATATTTGGGAGGAAAATGTATGAAAAATTTTAAAAATTTAGACAAAAGACCAACTAGTGTTGTGGAAAATGACATTTTGCAAAGTTGGGGTGGCATCGTTAATATTTTAAATCGTCAAAATGAAGTTCATAAAGATTGCGATACTTTCGTTTTCTATGATGGACCAGCATTTGCTAATGGTTTTCCAGGACTTCACCATATGGTTGCTAAAAACCTAAAAGACTCAATTTGCAAATATCATGCCATGAATGGTAAAAAAGTTTTAAGAAAAGTAGGTTGGGATACTCATGGACTACCTATTGAAAACCATGTAGAGAAGAAATTAGGTATCTCTTCAAAGAAAGAAATTCTAGAACTTGGTGTTGATAAATTTAATCAAGAATGCCGTAACAGTGTTGCTGAAAACGAAGCAGCTTTCACTAGACTAACTAGTAAAATGGGCCAATTTATTGATGTTGACCATCCATATTTAACTTATAAAAATGAGTACATTGAAACAGAATGGTGGATTTTAAAAAAATTCTTTGATGAGGGATACTTTTATGAAGGAACTAGAGTAGTGCCTTATTGCCCTCACTGCGGTACTGGGCTTGCTACCCATGAAGTTGCTCAAGAATATGTATCTGAGACTGCAACTACTTTATATGTACCTTTTAAGATAAAAAATAGTGATACTTATTTTCTAGCTTGGACAACTACACCTTGGACTTTACTTGCAAATGTAGGTCTTTGTGTTAATCCAAATATGGAATATGTAAAAGTCTTAGTAGATGGACTTAAGTATATTGTAGCTGAAAGCTTGATTACTAGTGTTTTTCAAGATAAAAAAGTTGAAATTTTAGAAAAATTTAAAGGAAAATCCTTAGAATTTACTGAATATGAGCAATTAATTCCAGAGTTAAAAGTAGAAGGTAAAGCATTCTTTGTTATGTGTGATGAATACGTTACTGCTTCTGATGGTACTGGTATTGTTCATATGGCTGGTGCTTTCGGAGTTGATGATGCCAATGTTTGTAACCGTTACGGGGTGCCAATTGTTAATCCTGTTGGCAAAGACGGCTGTTATACAGAAGGACCTTGGGCTGGTAAATTTGTTTTCGATTGTACTGATGATGTTATTGCTTACTTAAAAGAAAATAATAAATTATTTAGAAAGCAAAAAATAACCCATGACTATCCACATTGCTGGAGATGTCATACTCCATTAATCTATTATACTATGCCTAGTTATTATATTAAGGTATCAGCCTTTAAAGAAAAATTAGTAGAAGCTAATAAAGAAGTTAACTGGTATCCTGATTATGTTGGCGAAAAAAGATTTGCTAACTGGTTAAGTAATGCTAAAGACTGGAATATTTCCCGTAGCCGTTTCTGGGGTTCACCAATTCCATTCTTCAAATGTAGTTGTGGTCACAATGAAATGTTAGGAAGTATCGAAGAATTAAGAAATCGTAGCATCGAAAAATTACCAGAAGACTTTGATTTACATAAACCATATATTGATACAGTCCATCTAACTTGTCCAGAGTGTGGTGGTGCTATGGAACGTATTCCTGATGTTTTAGACTGTTGGTTTGATTCTGGTTCTATGCCATTTGCTCAATATCATTATCCATTTGAAAATAAAGAATTATTTGAAACACAATTCCCAGCTGACTTTATTTGTGAAGGAATTGACCAAACTAGAGGTTGGTTCTACACTTTAATGGTTATTTCTACCTTTGTAATGGGGCATGCTCCTTACCGTAATGTTTTAGTAAATGACTTACTATTAGACGGTGAAGGTAAAAAGATGAGTAAATCCCGTGGCAATATCGTTGAGCCTTTCAAGACTATCGAAGAATATGGTGCTGATGAAGTAAGATTCTACTTACCTTATGTTTCACCAGTATGGACACCACTTAAGTTCTCATTTGATGGTTTAAAAGAAGTTCATTCTAAGTTTTTTAACCCTCTTAAAAATACTTACAATTTCTTTGTTATGTATGCTAATGCTGATAAAATAGATACTGATGAATGTAATGTTAAATACGAAGACCTAGACTTAATTGATAAATGGTTACTTTCTAAATATAATACTTTAGTTAAAAATGTTAGAGCTTCATTTGATGAATATGATTTAAATAAAGTAGTTCACTTTTTAACAGACTTTGTTTGTGAAGACCTATCTAACTGGTATATTCGTCGTAATCGTAATCGTTTCTGGGATAGTCATCTTACAACTAGTAAAAAGGCTGTTTACAAAACTACTTATGATGTCTTAGTAGGCTTATCTAAACTAATTGCCCCAATTTGTCCTTATATTTCTGAGGAAATGTACCGTAATTTAACAAATGAAGAATCAGTTCATTTAAGTAATTATCCAGTAGTTAACGAAGAATGTATTAACTCTACTATTGAAGAAAAAATGGATAAAGTAAGAGACTTAATATCTCTAGGACGTAATGCCAGAGAAGATAGCAAAATCAAAGTAAGAATTCCTCTTGCAACTGTTATTATTGATGGTAAATTAGAAGACTTACTAGGCGATTTAACGAATCTTATTACAGAAGAATTAAATGTTAAAAATCTAGAATTTACTAAAGATTTAAGTAAATATATGAACTTAACTATTAAGCCTAACTTTAGAGTAGCTGGTTCTATGTTTGGCAAAGATATTAAAGCTTACCAAGAATTATTATTAAATTTAAGTGAAGAAGATAAACTAAAGTTAAATAATAAAGAAGAATTAAACGTTACTTTCCAAGATAAAGATTTAATTATCACTAGTGATATGATAGATGTTCGTATTGAGGCAAAAGAAGGCTTTGATGTTGCCATGAATGGTCGTGATTTTGTTATTTTAGATACCACTTTAACTGATGAATTATTACTTGAAGGTATGGCAAGAGAAATCGTTTCTAAACTACAAAACATGCGTAAAGAAATGGATTTAGATATTCAAGACCATATCAATGTTACTTATAGTGGTTCTGATAAGATTGTTGAATGCTTTACTAAATATGCTGATTTTATTAAGTCAGAAACTTTAGCAAACAATCTAACTTTAGAAGAAAGTGAAAATCACTATGACATCAATGGCGAAGATTGTACTTTAAGTATAACTAGTGCTGAATAATTATTTTAAAAAGATGATAATTAGTTACTGAAATAGTAATTTCGTTATTATCTTTTTTTATTCAAAAAATATTTGCATTTTGTAAATAAAAGTGATAGTATATTTTTACATTTAAGGGGGGAAATGTAATTATGGTACAAACAAGTCTTAATAGTGATGTTAAATTAGCTCAAAACTTACCAGCAATAAAAGATGAATTAAATCTTGAAAAATTATGGTGGTATAACTTAGGACTAATTATAAATCACCTTACTTTATTAAATAAAGGACAAATTTTTAATAACACTAACATAATAGGAGCTTATAACGAACAAACCAACTTAAAAAGTTGGCTAGATATTCAAATATTTAGATTTCAAAATAATCTCTTAGAAGAAGATAAAATAGTATTTTTAAAAAATATTGGACTTTTAAATGAAAAAAAGGCTAAAATAACTGGTCACCAACTAATTAACTGTTGGTTTCAAATGTTTGAAATAAATGATATTAGAAGTGCTCTTCCCTTAAAAAAAGAATATTTAACTCGCTATGAAATTTGGTGGTATAATTATCTATTAGTTAAAAAATGTTATGAAGAAAAGAAAAATATTAATCTAAAGTCTAATCAAACTATCATTGATTATTATGGCAAGAATGTCTCTTTAAGTGTCTGGATTAATGCTCAAATAGCTAGAAAAAGAAATAATATGTTATCTAAACGTCAAATTACTTATTTAGAAAAATTAGAGATAATCTGGCAAAAAGATGAAAATGATATTAAAAACATAATAGCTGATAGATGGTTAAAAGCATTTAAAAATAATAGTGTTCAAAGTATTCTACCTATTAGCAGAGATTGCTTAAACTTAAATGACTTATGGTGGTATAAATATTCTTTAGCTAGAACTTATTACCAAGAACATCATAACCTGGATTTTTCCCAAAGCTATAAAACTACTGGCTACTATGGTGAAATCGTTAATTTAGGAATTTGGCTTAGTTGTCAAAAAAACCGCCAAAAAGATAAATTATCTGATAAACAAATTCAAGCTCTTGATAATATCGGTATTATTTGGGAAAAAAAGACTAAAAGTTATATCAATTCTGTAAATAAAAAATGGCAGGATGCTATTTTAAATGCTGATATTAAAAGTATTTTACCAAAAAATAAAGAATCATTAGATAATCTTAATCTTTGGTGGTATAACCTAGCTTTGCTAAAAAAATTTTATCAAGAACATGGTAATTTAGCTATGTACTATGAATTGACAGTTAAAGGTTACTATGGTGAAGATGTTATAATAGACAGGTGGTATCGTCATCAAAGATTAAAATATCTAAGTAATCAGTTAGAACCTTATAAATTAGAAGCTCTAAATAATATTTGTTCTAATTGGTACCAATTAGATAGGATAGAAAAAGATAAATCAGAAATAGAAAATAAGGCTGATATAGCTGCTGTCAAATGGTTAGAAGCTATTAAAAATAATAATGTTAAATCACTTTTACCTGATGATAAAGGAAAATTAAGTTACTTTGACATTTGGTGGTATAATTTTGCTCTTGCTAAAAAATATTTAACTGAAAATATCGTTTTAAATATCTCAAGTAATCAACTAATGTTAGGATTCTATAACGAACCATTTTATGTTGGAAGTTGGTTAATTCGTCAAGCTAATCGTAATAATAAAAATAGTTTAAATGAATATCAAAGAAAAGCTTTTAATAGCATTGCTAATAAGACTTTGAAACCTGATGAAGCTAATTATTCAATTGCCAGTAAATGGTTAGAAGCCATCAAAAATAATAATGTTAAAAAGATTTTACCAGCTTCAAAAGCTATGTTGTCTTTCTTTGATTTATGGTGGTATCAGTTTAGTCTTGCTTACCAATATTATCAAAAATATGGCTGTTTATGTCCTAATAAAAACGAGATAGTAAAAGGCTATTACGATGAAGATTTTAACTTAACCACTTGGCTAACTAGTCAAAAAAGGCGAGAAACGAGTGGTGGCTTATTTAAAGAACAAATCAAAGCTTTAGATAGTATAGATATGATTTGGAGTCAAACTTCTAAGCACTATCGTACTACTGCAAATGAACTTATAGCCAAAAAATGGTATCAAGCTATTAAAGAAGGTAATATATCAGCTCTTTTACCACCCAATAAAAAAGATTTATATCAGTATGATTTATGGTGGTATAACTTTGTTATAGCTAAGAAATATGCCAATACTTATCATAATCTTGATTTAGGTTTTACCATGGCTGTTACTGGATTCTATAACGAAGAAGTCTATCTCGGTTATTGGCTTTATATCCAAAGAGAAAGAAAAAAAGCAAATAGCTTAAGTGACTTTCAAATTAAAGCCTTAGATAGCATTAATATGGTTTGGAAACTTCATCTTTCAAAAGAAGAAGAATGGCAATTTAATTATCAAGAAGTTATTAAATATAAAGAAAAATATGGTACTTTAGATATTCCTTTAGATTATGAGGTAGCTTATGATGATAATATTACTATAAATATTGGTAACTGGCTTCAAAAACAAAAAGATAAATTTCTTACTGGCAAATTAACTAAAGAAGAGATAGCTAAATTACAAATGATAGGTATAAAATTGCAAAATGCTGATTCATTATGGAACGAAAAATTAAATGCTGCTAGAGATTACTATAATACATATGGTAATTTACTAGTTGAATCAAATTATAAAGTTATTATTTCTACAGGTAAATTTAATTTATATCAATGGGTAGAACAACAAAGACAACTTTATTGGGAAAATAAATTGCCGGAAGAAGAAATTAAAATATTTGAAAATTTAAAGATATCTTGGCTTAATTTAAGTTTAGAGTGGCTTAGAATGTATAACTATGCTAAAGAATATTATTTAACTAATAAAAATCTAGCAATAGTTATCGCTTATAAAACATATGATGTTAAAGGAAAAAGTGTAGCTCTAGGAAGTTGGTATCATAAACAACAAATAGATTATCAAGATAACAAGTTAAATTCCTTACAAATTGAACTTTTAAATAAAATAGGGATGATTTGGAATAAAGGTGATAATCTTATTAATAATTTTAATCTATGTAGTTATTATCATCTTTCTAATATGTTATTTAAAAACATCATAAATAGATATTCTTTTTTAGAATTAAATGCTAAAATATGTTTTTGCCTTGATAATAAATTACACTTAGAAAGCGAAAATGAAATAAATCCTATATTTACCATGAGTAGTATAGATTTAAAAAATGAATATAATGTTTCTCTAGAGGAACTAATTATAAAATATCAAAATAGAATGAATCTTGTTAGGAGGTAAAAAATGAATTATAATTTACAATTTTACTATGATTTATTAGTAGAGTATTATAATGAACATCAAGATATTAATATTCCTATTAATTATAAGGTTACTACAAAAGATGGCAGAGTAGTTAATTTAGGCTGCTATATAAACGCACAACGTAATAAATATCGTAATAATAAACTAACAGATGAAGAAATTAAAATGTTAGAACATTTAAATATATCTTGGCATCCATTAGAAGATGAATGGCTTTTTATGTACTCTTTAGCTAAAAAGTATAAAGAATCTCATGGTAATTTAAATATAAAACAAAGTTATGTAGAAAAAATTGATGGTAAATCCTATTATTTAGGACGTTGGTTAATTAATCAAAGAAACAATTATCGTAATGCCAAAGGCATATCTAAATTAAAAAATACCAGATGGCATTTAAGTGACGAAAGAATCTCCCTTTTAGAAGAACTAGGTATTAACTGGCTTCCTATTAATGAACAAAATTGGCTCCTTAAGTATAATGCTATTTTAGATTATTTGAAAGTTAATGGTAGCTTAGACATGCCAAAAGATTACGATATGTCCTTATCTAACGGCAAAAAATTTAATGCTTATGAATGGTTATTAAATAATAAAGCCAAATTTTTAGATAAAAATAGTGATTTAACTATAGAACAAAGAGAAGCTTTAGTAAAAATCTCTATAACAAATTTTGCTGACTATGACTATTATTGGATGAAAATGTATAAGGAAGCTGCTAAATATTATGATATCCATGGTGACTTAAAAGTGCCAGCAACTTATTCTTATTTTGATAGTGATGGTAATCTAGTAAACTTAGGTTATTGGATTAATTCTCAACGTAAAAAATATAAAAATTATTTAAATCCTAATAACAACAGTACTTGTAAGCAAGCCTTAGACAAAGAAAAAGTAGACTTATTAAATAAAATCGAAATGATTTGGAAAATTCAGATTCGTTTTGCTGAAATTTATCCCTATTTAAAAGCTTATCATGATTATTATGGTAATTTAATGGTACCATCTGGTTTTAAAACCGATGATGGTTATACATATAGTCCAAATGGTAAAATAGAACTATATAAATGGTTATATAATTTTGAACACTCCGCTAATCCCTTAGGAAAAAATGCAATTCTGTTAACTAAAATGGGACTAATTTGGCCTTTAAAAGCTAATTATAAAGCAGTATTAAATATTGCAATAGAAAATGATATCGACACTTCTTTAAATCAAGTAATTCTTAAAAGAATCTCCTTTATTGAACTAGCTAGTAAAATAGCTTATTTAAAAGCAAATAATCTACCAGTTACAATTAATGGACTTTTAAATCCTTTATTTAGTATGAGTAGCAAAGATATAATGGTAAATTATCAAGTAAGTTTAGAAGATATCATTAATAATTATTACACTAGAAAATTAAAAAAATAGGTCTTTATAAACCTATTAATCCATAAATTCTTGGAAAACTTTTTTATCGAAGATGTGGTCTTGTAAATCCTCATCTTCTTTTTTCATTTGTTCATTATTAACTAAAAAGTACTTATGATATAAATAATCTTTACCATCGCTACTTACTGGATCATCCCAAGTAAGATCAACATGTAACCATTCATCATTATAATAAACAGCATTCCAAATATGTGTATTACTAGATACTTTATAGTTTCTAATTCCTAATTTATCTAAGGCTATGGCATAAGCATCAGCATACCCATTACAAGTGGCATATCCTTCCATAAAAACTCCAATTGCTGTATTACTATGATATTTACTCGTTCCATTGTTATTTTTTTCTGTATCGTATTTAGTGTTATTAATAATATAATCATGAATAGCTAATAACTTATCTCTAAGAGTCATATTGTCAGTAATAACAGTGTTTAACATTGTTGTAACTTTATCATTTAAAAGAGCAATTTCTTCATTTGTATAAGTCTTTGTTATTTTTAAAGTAATTTCTCCCGTATCATCATATAAAGTTTGAATTGATGCAAAGGAATTAAAAGGGGCAGCATAATTATTAATTTGAGTAAGTAATGTATCGTTAGTAGAAATATCTTTAATATCACTTAAACACTCACTATATTCTTTAGGACAATAAAAAGTAAAAGAATTCCATCCATTATTAATAACTGTATATATTATATTAAGCAAATCATGATAACTATAAGGAACGAAATTCGTTGTTTCTTGGACAAATTTATATGAAGCATCTTTATGATATTTATTACTATCTAAAATAACTACTTCTTTTGTATTATCCAATTTACTTACGACATAATCAGTTATTGTATCAATATTTTTAACTTCTAATGCTAATAAAACGCCAAGTATAACTGGCCATATAAACTTTTTCAATTTAATCACCTAGTAGATTATATCAAAAAAAATGAACCCTTACTAGTTCATTTCTTTAACTTTATTATTTAATCTTGATTTTTGTCTAGCAGCAGTATTCTTTTTAACAAGACCTTTGCTAGATGCTCTATCAATTACAGTTTGTACTTCTTTAACTAAAGAAGTCGCTTCTTCTTTATTCTTTGATGCGATTGCTTTCTCACAAGCCTTAATAGTATTCTTAACTCTTGCTTTTAATTCATGGTTATTAGCAGTAGTTTTAGCAATTTGTTTAATCGCTTTCTTAGAACTCTTAATATTAGCCATACTCTTGCTCCTTCCTTAAATGTCTATATGATTTTATCAAATATTTCAAGACTTTTCAAGGCATTTGAAATTTTTTTTCTATTTCTTATGATAAGTGTTGTTCTTTGATTAAAATGATATGAATAAAGTTGACAAATAATAAATTTAGTGTTAAAGTAGCTGTCAACAAATGCGATAGTTAGCATTTTAAGGGGGATTATATATGAAAAATATTGATGAATTGCTAAAGAAATGGTATCATGCCATGCAAGAGTATGAAAAGATAATGGCACGTCCAGATTTAACCAAAGAAGAAAAGAAAAGGTTGATTACTGAAAGTGGGGCTATTAGTACTAAAAAAGATGAGCAGTTTGATTTATATCTTAATATAATAGAGTGCTACGATACTATATTAAAGGGTAAATGGAAAAAAATGGAAAAAGATTTAGCAGCCTTTGAAGCCACCGGTAGATGTTCTTCTTGGGGCCCAGATTTGCTTGAAACTGATGCTGAGTCAATTTGGCAAGCCTCAACGGATTTTGAAACCTTTTATGCGGCAGTGGATAGTAAGTTTACTGGCAAGTATGATAAAAATCTTTTAAAAATATTTTATGATATAAATAATTTACTTAATGCTACGATTTGGACGCAAAGAATCGCTGGTAGTAAAAAAGACGTCCATAATTTAAATGCTTTAGAGCGACAAGTCGAAGACTTTACAGTAGACAGGGGAATGAATTTTATCTTTCATGATATGGCTAACCATTATTATTTTGGTAAAGCTTATCTTTCAGTTGTACCAGAAAAATATACTGAAGTAGTTCTAGAAATTATTAATTTTGTTAATAATTTTCGTCGCAATTTTAATGGTGAACTTTTAGGTCAAACTAAATTTAGAACGGTTCCTGCAAATGATGCCATCGTATTTAGATTTACTAGTCCAGAACAGTATTTTTATATTAAAGACTTTGTTAAAAATAATAAAACAATTCAAGCAGCTATTAAGCCAAATGCTACCTTTGTTCCAACCGATGATGCAAATTTAAATGTCTTACCAGATAATGATGGCTCTTATAATTGCTTTTTACAAACTGTTATATTTTCTTATTTAAAAGCATGTTTAAGCATTAATAAAGAGCCAAATGTTAATGAATTTACTTTCTTTGTAGAACAGTTAGATATAAATAGTTATAATGATGGTGTTAATAATCAAAAAAATGTTGGTTACTTTAAAAAAACTTTACTAGGCAAATTATATGGTGAAGATGATATCAAAATGATTGAAGAATCTCTAGGTATTGGAAATAGCGGTAGAAAATTAACAAAAGTTACAAAATAAAACTATATTAAAAGAAGAATAAGGTGATATTATGTCCAAATATCAAAAAAATATATTACTAATTTTAATCAGCTATATTGCTTTCTATATATCATATTATAGTTTACAATCTATAGGTTTAGATTCTTTATTAGTCAAAAATATTAGCCTTATTCTTTTTCTATTACCTAGTATTATCTATGTCTTTATTTTAAAACCAGCAATGACTAAAATTAGCATCCTAGAAAACATAATTTATATGTCAAAAGCTAAAAAAGTTCTTATCTTTTTATTAATATGGGTGTTTAATTATCAAGTAATAAGTATTCTTAACTATATATTAAAACTTAATAATGAATTTACAAATGATTTAAATATCATCGCATTTATTCTACCAATTATTATTTACATTTTTATTAATGTACTCATTAATCTGTTTATTGATTTTATCACTGACAGAAGGCTTTGATTTCTTCTTCGTCTCTTCTTTTTTCTCATGAAATTCTTCATGATGTTTGTAGGCAGCAATTCCCTTTTCGAGGAGATAGACATTAACTACTCGTCTGTCTTTCTCACTTCTGGCTCTTGCCACATACCCCTTATTCACCAGACTGTTCATGGATGTTGTGAGAGAACCTACAGTGATATTCAGCCGCTTTGCTACTACGCTCATGCGTGCACCATCTCCAAGACCGATGGCTTCTATGATATGCATATCATTGTTACTGATATCAGAAAATTCATCTGTGATGATTGCCTTCTCTTCCAGCTCTAAAATCTCGTGGAAAGTCTTTACTAACATTGTGTTTATCGTTTCTCTTACATCGTTCATTCCTATATTCTCACCTTATCTAATACCGTATCGTTTTTATCGCATGATAACCCTATAAATCATGTGGCATTTATAAAGATCTGCATTTATGATGGCTGGGATGCTTCCTAAATTCCATCGCAACTCTTTATATTTGTATACAATTATGGACTTTATCTTCTTTTATTATCATTATATACAAGAACTACAGAAATAATCAATTACTTTTTTTACTGTTTCGATTGTTTTTGCCTCATAAGCGCGTCCTCCGCAGAATAAAAGGGCAT
>ENA-OPXC01000978-OPXC01000978.1-human-gut-metagenome-genome-assembly--contig:-NODE-978-length-22488-cov-1.870013_pt1 | contig 22488 bp, 21 predicted proteins | sample MGYA00241512_ERZ502016 | MGnify/ENA primary metagenome ERZ502016 (study PRJEB25962, sample SAMEA2043043) | human gut metagenome | biome: human gut; feature: human-associated habitat; material: faeces...
GTACGGATGCATAAATATCATTAAAACAAAACAGGGAGCTGTCGGTAAATAACGTTTTTTAGAGCTGACAGCACCAAACAAAAATATCCTGACAGTTACAGAGCTTTCTGGCTCTGCAACTTGTTCAGGATATTTTTATTTTGATAAATACTTTCTGTTTTTGGCCGCAAAAAATCCTTGTTTGGATTTTTTCAGCCGCATTTTTTTCTAGGCAGTTTTTCCTTCAAATTTTCTCAGTTTTTCGTATAAAAAACGATGATATTTATTTATATTTCTTCCAATAGCATACAGCATGAATTCTTTATATACCTTATCTGCCGAACGGTAATTAAAACGCCGGAAGTTCTCATTTTCCTTTATATCTCCAAAATGTCCTTCCGTCTGAATGGAACGTGTCTGGCGTTTCAGGATCCCGCGTTCACTCTGGATATTGGCATGCGATCTTTCTTTCAGTTCCTCCCATTGTTCATTGATCTTCATGACTTTGTTCTTTTCGGCATCTTTTTCCGCATCATACTTATACAGACAGCGCGCTTTATGTTCACATCCGCTGCAGTCTGCACAACCATATACCTCAAAGGTCTGTGTATATCCATCCTGCTCTTTGCTCTCTGTCCTGAGATGCCGCAGTTCACGTCCGTCATGGCAGATATAGAACTGTTCATCTTCAAAGATCCCTGTCCTCATGTTGTAATATTTACTGATATCTTCTGAATAAGCGCGTGTTTTTCGCTTTTCATGATCCTGCAGTTTTATATAACTGGATATTTCATTCCGTTTTAAATAAAGCAGATTTTTTTCACTACAGTACCCGCTGTCCGCAGTTACTTCTTCCAGAAGCAGATGCAGATGGGTTTCAGCATATCCCGGATGGATATGGAGAAGAATTACCGTTTCGATAAGGAGGGCAAAATGAATCAGGTAGATAAAGAACTGATGCAGGAAAAAGGAATCCTGACAGAAAATGAAAAAGCAGATGAATATGAAATCCAAAAGGCAGCCATGAAAGAGGCTGTTTTTTCCTGGCTGCAATGCTGGAGAAAAATCTGGATATGTCAGAACTTCAGACAATTTTCTTATATCTGAAGGAATTATCCATGAAGCAGCATTATATGCACATTCACCTGTATGTTCAGCAGCTTTACAGAAACAGCAGACCGCATGAGGAACTGGAAACATTCTATGCAGCATCTTTGCAGGAAGAAGCACAGCGAATGTACAGCACTTATTTTGTTGCGTATCTGAAAATGCTGATCGGGCGGTTGAGTGAAATGGATGATCTGATCAACTTAAAAAAACTTATGAAAGAGGAGGAAAATCGTGAATAATAATTCAGAATTTATGCCGGTAGAGTGTTTGAATGTTCCGAAAGTGCTTTTCTATGATAAGCAGTACGAGGATTTATCTATGGACGCGAAACTTATCTATGCACTGCTGTTGGACAGAAAGGAAATGGCCATCAGAAATGAGTGGGTAGATGAGTATGGAGACACTTATGTGATTTATCCAAAACAGGAAATAAAGAAATATCTGAATATATCCAGATATCGGATTGACCAGGCACTTGCAGAACTGGAAGAACATGATCAAATGGTAGAAGTGGCAGTACCTTATCCAGGGAAGCTCTGCCAGTTCTATGTGAAGGATATCACTGACAATGAAAAACAGATGGAGAAAGACATAATGAAGAAAATGAAAGAAAGTAATGAAGAGAATTTTTGCAGAGCATCAGGGTGTGGCTATGCAAGATGTTTTACAGGAATTTCACCTAAATACATGGCGAAAATGAATAAAGAAGACAGGAATAATTTCCAAACGGCTATAGAAGAAATACTGGAAGATCTTAATCTGGGAGGTCATGTTACAGCAGAGCCATTGATGTCAGAAAGAACCAAAGAATATTTTGACAGTTATAAAGATGAGGCGTATTACAGTCTCAGCCCTAAGAAGCGAAAGATCGTTGATATGCAGCAGAGGGGCTATATTGATGAGGATGGACAGATTGATGAAGACGCCATCTATGATGATGCCTGTGAAGCAGCAGAAGAGCTGGCAGTATTTTTGCGAGCAGTTTTCAATAATCCGAAAGAAGATTCAAAGAAACTGATTAAATTTCTGGATAACCTCTGGACAGCAGGAAAATATAAACAGCTGCAGGCTACACTGATCGGATTTGAGCTTCTTTTTGAATTTCCAGAAAAATATCTTGAAGATGTGGAATGTTGTCTTGGTGAAGCAAGAAAACTTTTTCTGTTTGCCATATAAAAATCTCCTTTATGTTTTTATAAAATCGAGCGAAGCGAAGATTCCAAAAGTGGGGAGGGTCCCGCTTTTGAGGCGAATGCCCGGCAGTGTATATACACTGCCTGTCCCTGCTATTCTTAGCTCTCAGATATTAAATACAAAAAATCAAAGAAATGTTTATCTTCAGAAAAAAATTATGATCCGTATGATGCCGAAGAATATGATAATGCAGATGATTTCGCAGAAGAATTTGGGGATGGAGATTACGATGAGGGGTATGACGATGCTTATGATTACTGGGAAGAAAGAGATTAGGTGAAAATGGAGAACGAACAGATAGTAATAGAATTAAAAGAACTTTTGTATATGGAATTCAGGCGATATTTATATCGAAGGAAAGCAAATGTAACCGCCCAGAGTATCTTGCTGGCGATCGGGTATAACATAAACAAGCTTCATCATAAGATTCAGGCAGGAAGGACAGGGCGGCATTTATTTCCACTCAAACAAACCGCCTGATTTTGACAGGTCAAAAGTAAATCCTGAAAACGAACCTTTTTCCAGAAAAGGTTTATTAAAGTTCGCCTTCTTGTAGAAACAGAATGAAAGGAGAGAATATTTCGCCTTAAAAACGGCAAAAAGATGCTGCCGCACCTATGATTTCCTAATCATTGATGCGACAGCCCCGACTATAAGGAGATTTCCTTAACCTTCAATGGCAATATAACCATCTTTTTCTATTTTCTCAGGTGCTTTCTTTGGCACGGACAGTTTCAGAATACCATCTTCATATTTTGCATGAATGTCTTCTTCGCTTACTGCATCGCCTACATAAAAGCTTCGGCACATGCTGCCCGCATAGCGTTCACGCCTGATATAATTACCTTCTTTATCTTTTTCATCTTTATCCAGTCCCTTTGCAGCAGAAAGTACCAGATAACCATCTTTCAGCTGTACCTGAATCTCGTCTTTCTTAAATCCCGGAAGATCGACATCCAGTTCATAGCTACCGTCTGTTTCACGGATATCCGTTTTCATCATGTTCTGCGCATGTTTACCATAAAGCGGATTCTTCTTGCCCCAAAACTCATCGTTAAACGGGAAATTCATCCAATCATCATCAAATAAGTTTTCTCCAAAAATACTAGGCATTAACATAAGTCATCTCTCCTTTTTAATATCAAACCTACATATCTGTTTAACACTAGCAGCTATGCCTGCATTGGTTTCCCAATGTATTACACCAAGTTTTTTCAGAACCGGATAGAAAACTCATAGATTCTTTCAATCATTACCTAATCTCTTTTTGTTCTCTTCCTTTGTTCTTGACTATGTTATATACCTTTTTATTAGCAATGTCAAGAGGCGAGTGCTAATTTTTTATTAAAAAAATATAAACCCAGTATTTATGCGGATTTGAACGCTGCTGAGTTTATACATTTTTAATTTTTTTATAATTTATAACATGATTAATCACAACTGCTACAGCTGATACAGCAACCCTGCAAAGCAGAATAATCAAAAATTCAACTGAAAACGGATTATTTATTTTTTCACCCAATAAAGTCGTTGTCACAATGCTGAGCATTGAACCCGCTATGCCCGCCGCAAGATACTCCGCATATGGTGCGTCACATGCCCCAAAATAAAGGCTTACAATATCTCCCGGAAGAAAACCTACTATTCTTGTTATGAAACATGCAAAAAAATTATTTTTCTGCTGATATACCGCAACCTGTGCCGCTTTTGGATACTTTTCACAAATACTTTTAACTGTCTGCTTACCTGCATATTTGCCAATCAGATATGGTATTGTTATAGTAACAGCAAGTCCTGCCGTACTTACTAACAATGCACTAAATGGCGAAAACATCATGCCACATGCAAAATATAGTACAGAAAGCGGCAGAACCACCGTAAGACTTTTTAACGCAAAAAATGTAAGCATAACAACTATTGCAAGCAGTGTATTATCCGGCGTGTATTCAATAATTGTATCTACCGTCAACGGATGCCCGGATTTTTTAACAATAACCGTAAGCATTATTCCTATTATACAAATTGCAATAACAGGAATTATTTTTCTTAACTTTTTCATCTTATATCATCTATCTCATCAACGATATCTTTAATTTCACCAACAAAATTTTTGCTTATCTTATGTATGCGATATAACATTATACTATCAATAACACCACTTATAACAAAAATCACCCCAGCCATAAGAGCAGCTGATTTTACAGTATCCGGTGAAAAAAACATCATAATTATACCTGCAATGACAACTACACACGATAATACTACATAAATTCCCGCATTAAATCCAAATGCCTTCTGCATATAAACTGCCGTCTCCAGACATATGATTCCACTTATTATAATATAAATACTGAATATATACGAAAACAGAATTGATGTTATTCCTGAATGTGTAATAATAAAAATTCCCAATATACACTTTAATATTCCTTCAAACAACACACCTCTTATATACAATTCACTCCATATGTTCATATAATATATAAGGTCTATAAGTCCGTTTGCAAAAATAACAGCACCAGCAACAATCGCTGTGACTTCCATTGCTCCCTGTGGTCTTGCTATAAATAAAATTCCGATTATCAAAGTCATAATAGCATTAATCCACATATCAATTTTAATTTTCTTTAATATCTTCATAACTACCGCCGCCTTTCTTTTATTTGTCTTTATTTTAACAAAAATAAAAGCATAAAAAAACAGGCAAATGGTGATAAAATGTCTGTTTTTATAACATCATATCTTCGTTTGCCCGTTTTGTGCCAGCCACGTGGCTTTTAACATCATGTGATTTATAACAGTTTTAAAAATTCCTCATAAAATTCGCGTTCTTTTTGCTTTGCCGCACGTGCTTCATCTGAAATATCTGCTGATAAAGACAATGGATTTTCAAGAGCATACAGTGCACTTTCAACCGCACTTCTTGCAGATTCCACAGTCGAGCCGAGCACATCTGTATCATAAATTCCTTTATTCCACTGCATGAATCTTTGTATATCCAACTGCGTAATATGAGTCATCATACCGTTTTCTTTTTGTCCGGGATTGTTTACACCAACCTTTTGTGCCGCCTTTATCCACGCATCTTTTACGCTCTGTGGTGCATTTGGTCCGAAATTCTTAAAAAATGCCTCATGTGTTACCCGTAACTTTTCTTCTTTTACATCACCGTTAAGAAAATTCTCCCAGAATTTCAGCGAGCCTGCAAATGCTAAATTTATGTCATTGTCAAAGCGATTCAAAAACCCCATAACTTTGTCGTAGTCACCTGCATTTTTGTACTTGATTCTCCATGAGCCAATCTCTACACCGTCGCAATATTCCTTGCTTATTATGCCGTCAGGACCAAATGCCGTAATTGTGTATCTTTGTTTTTTATCTTCATCTTCGCTTACAGACACACATTCTTTAACATTTGCATTCTTACTGATATTTTCTTCAAGCATACGCAAAATATCAGCCGCACTTATTGATTCACCCGTTGCTTCTTTTTTAAGAACACTGCCTGAAGATGCCAATGCTGCTGCCCAATCACGTTTTTCATTAACCGCATCGTTTAGCGTCGCATACTGTAAATCATTTCCACTTGCCGATAATACCTGTTTTAAGGCATGCCAGCTTCCCCATTTGTTATCGACACCTGTGCCGTTATTGTCAGCATATTGACAAAATGCAAACATTTCAACTGCTGACGCATTTCTTACATCGACTTCCGAAAGATTGACATCGACAGTTTCACATTTGCCCTCTCCCACGGCAATTTTAACCCTGACTATTACATCTTCCGAATCGTCACTTATTATCTGCCCTGCTGACATTCCGAGTCCGACACCTCCAACGAATAAAAATCCCACTCCGAGATTTTTCATCTTAACATCCTGTGCCGGTTCATCTTCAGCCTTTTTAATATCCGCTGATGCAGACGATACCTGCCTGTAATACAGTTCTCTCGAATCAACCGTTTCTTTTTTTGATTCTGAATGTTCCTGCATTTTGTTTTTTAGTTCCGAAGCAAAATCATACTCCGTTTTCTCTTCATTATGCAAATCCTGTCCATATTCATTCAAAAAACCGTTTGCATATCTTGTGCTGACCTCCATATAACTCCTTTCTGCGGCCGCTCCGTCATTCACAGCCACCCTGTTCTCCAAATAGGTCCGAACAGTAAATAAATAAAAAAGGATGGCACTCCATTTCACATCAATCCGTTGAAATAAAGTACCATCCTTGTGTTTAATATATCGACAGCAATTTTAAAATTATTAACCAATTATATTACAAATTACAAAACTCACTCTTTTTCCCCATCTAAAAATGCCTTATAAGCCGGAGACATTCCACGAAGTCTTTCAACTATCCGCTTCAGTTCCCCAACTACTGTATCTATCTCTTCCTTTGTATTCTCATATGACAAAGTGAGGCGGAGGGATTCATGTGCCATCTCATCGCTTAAACCTATTGCACGAAGAACATGCGACGGGTCTATTGCACCGGATGTACACGCTGAACCGCTCGATGCACAGATTCCTGCCTGGTCAAGCATTATAAGTACTGACTCACCCTCAACAAATCGAAAACAGAAATTAATATTGTTAGAAAGCCTGTCTTCTCTGTGTCCATTTAATACAGTATATGGAATTTCCGCAGATATTCTGTCAATAAAATAATCTCTTAATTCTTTTTCTTTTTCAGCACGTTTTGCCATATTTTCCATGGCAAGCTTTGCCGCTGTTCCAAGCCCTGCAATTCCCGGTACATTATAAGTTCCGGCACGTCTGCCACGCTCCTGCGAACCGCCATGTATGAATGAACGGATTTTCACTCCTTTTCTTATATACATTATCCCGACACCCTTAGGACCATTAAACTTGTGTCCGCTTGCAGACAGCAAATCAATATTCATCTCGTCAACATTAATTGGTATATGTCCATATGCCTGAACTGCATCTGTATGGAAAAGTATTCCTTTTTCATGTGCTATTTTACCGATTTCTGCAACCGGCTGTATTGTTCCTATTTCGTTATTTGCTGTCATTACTGAAATAAGAATTGTATCTTCTCTTATTGATTTTTTAAGTTCATCCAATCTTACTTTGCCATCTGAATCAACATTCAGATATGTTATATCAAATCCATGTCTTTCAAGATATTCACATGTATGAAGCACTGCATGATGCTCAATTTTTGTTGTAATAATATGTTTCCCTTTATCAGAAAATGATTCTGCTACAGCCTTAATCGCCCAATTATCAGATTCACTTCCACCGCTTGTGAAATATATTTCCATATCAGAAGCACCTATCAGCTTTGCCGCATGATTTCTCGCTTCTTCAATCGCAATCCTGCCCTTCGTTGCTAAGCTGTATGCAGCCGAAGGATTGCAGTAAATTTCCGAAAAATACGGCATCATTGACTCTAAAACTTTTTTGTTTACTTTTGTTGTTGCGGCATTATCAAGATAAATCATTCTCATTCACTCCCAAAAGACCCAAAACTTATATCTGAAAATTTCATTTATTATCATACTCATCAAGGAAATTATGCTTTACACCGTTCTGCTTATAAGCAATAACTGTGTCAATATTAACATTTTCAACGCTTCTGAAAATATTACTCTCAACATGAGGATTAACCTGCTTCAATGTTTTTATCAGTTCCTTGATTTCAACCCGCTTTGACTGGTTTTCTTCATTATTACATGTTGTACATGTATCCGTAAATTTGCAGGCACACTGGATAAAATTAAGTCCATTATAATCACGCCATGCTTTTATATCATCTTCTCTCACAAGATAGAGTGGGCGGATAAGCTCCATTCCCTCAAAATTCGTGCTGTGAAGTTTAGGCATCATTGTCTGTACCTGTGCACCGTAAAGCATTCCCATAAGTATCGTCTCTATAACATCATCATAATGATGTCCAAGTGCAATCTTATTACATCCGAGTTCTTTAGCATACGCATAAAGATGTCCTCTTCTCATTCTCGCACACAGATAACAAGGTGATTTTTCAATATTGTATACAGACTCAAAAATATCAGATTCAAATACGGTAATCGGTATATTAAGAATCCTTGCATTTTCCTCTATTACCTGCCTGTTTCTCGGACTGTAGCCCGGATCCATAACAAGGAATTTCACATCGAAATCAAACTTGTCATGAAGCTTTAATTCCTGAAAACATTTTGCCATAAGCATTGAATCTTTTCCGCCTGAAATACAAACCGCTATTTTATCACCCGGTTTCACAAGCTCATATGTATTTACGGCCTTTGTGAACTTGGACCATATTTCTTTTCTGAATTTTTTACGGAGACTCTTTTCTACTTCAAAAGCCTTCTCATTTTCATCAGTCATGCTCATTTTATCAAGAAGCCATGCCCCAAATCCACCTTCAAGACTTTGTGCATCGTAACCTTCCGACTGTAAAAGTCTGGCTGTCTCCTCGCTTTTCTCGCCTCTTGCACAACATATAATGAGTTTTTTAGAATAATCTATATTTTTATTATCAAGTACATTTTCAGGTGCCACGATTACTGCTCCCGGAATTTCGCCGTGTGCAATCTCAGCAGCACTTCTTATATCTATAATCTGATAATCATCTTTTAAGAGTTTTTTCATTCTTTTTACTGATATACTCATACTCTGCACTCCGTTTTATTTACATTGATAAAATATCAGACAGATTATTGTAAATTGCACCTGCAACAGATGAATCATTCATTGAATATACATGGACGTTTTTCACTCCGTTTGCATATAAATCAAGTATCTGTTGTGTCGCATATATAATTCCTGCCTGCTTCATTGATGCTTTGTCTTCTTTAAATCTGTCTACAATTTTAATAAACTGCTGTGGCATCTTACAGCCTGAAAGTTTTATTACATTTTCAATCTGTGATTCTCTTGTAATAGGCATTATTCCCGGAATTACCGGCACATCAATTCCTGCTTTACGCACATTTTCAACAAAATCATAATAAACGCTGTTATCAAAAAACATCTGTGTTGTAAGAAATTCACATCCGGCATCAACCTTCTTTTTAAGATTAATTATATCTTCCTGTCTGTTTGCTGAATCAGGGTGTACTTCAGGATAACATGCACCACCTACAGAAAAACCACCAAACTCTTTTATTGTTGATACAAGTTCAGATGCATATTTGTATTCTTTAAAAGGTTCTCCATCAAACCACTTAGGCTTATCACCACGAAGTGCAAGTACATTTTCTATTCCTGCATCTCTCATATCAGAAAGTGATTTTATAATTGAATCTTTTGATGCTCCAACGCATGTAAGATGTGCAATCGTTGCAACACCATATTTTTCCTGAATTCCTTTTGCTATTGCAAGCGTATTTGTGCTTGTACTTCCACCGGCACCATATGTAACACTTATATATGCCGGCTTTATTGCTGCCACTCCAAAAGCAGCTTCTTTAACTTTTTCAAAATCTGAATCCGTCTTAGGCGGAAATACTTCAAATGACAGTGTCAATTTGTCTTTTCCCACAATACTGCTAATTTTCACTTATCTTTTCTCCTCGTCTTTAAGTGTCTCATTCATACTTCCACATCTGTATCCCAAAAGGTCCAGTGTAACATATGTAAAACCATACTTTTTAAATTCCTGCACAATTTTAAATCTGTTTTCTTCTTTCATAAGTTTATCAAATTCAGCCGGTTCAATTTCAATTCTTGCCATCATACCATGAATTCTTACTCTTACCTGATGAAATCCCATATCAAGAAGAAGCTGCTCTGCTTTGTCTACCATTCCCAGTTTCTCTTCATTAATAGTCTCTCCATATACAAATCTTGAAGAAAGACAGGCAAATGACTGTTTGTTCCATGTAGGAAGTCCCAGCATTTTTGACAATGCTCTTATATCATCCTTTGTCATTTTGCTCTCTCTTAATGGGCTCTTTATGCCAAGCTCGGCAACTGCTTTAAGTCCTGGCCTGTAATCCCCATTATCGTCCATATTGGAGCCTTCTGCAATACATGCAATTCCATTTTCATCAGCAATTTTTTTGATTTCTTCAAAAAGTTCATGTTTACAAAGATAACATCTGTTTTTCGGATTCTGGGCAAATCCTTCTATTTTTAATTCCTCAGAATCACATATAAAATGTCTTATTCCCTCTTTTTTGCAGAAATCCACTGCCTCATTGAGTTCTCTTTTAGGAAATGAACATGAACGTGCTGTGACAGCTATGGCGTTATCACCGAGCACATCATGTGCTGCCTTTAACAAAAACGTAGAATCAACTCCACTTGAAAATGCCACTGCAACAGAGCCTAATTCTTTAATATACTGCTTCAGGTTTTCATATTTAATCTGCTGGTTTTCTGTAATATCTGCCATAAATTCTCCTTGCTTTATTCGTCACGTCTTTTATAATCACATAAATCTTTAACAACTTCACCTGCTATTATAAGTCCAACAACAGACGGAACAAATGCTGTACTGCCCGGAATAACTCTTCTCTCCGTGCATTTATGCTGTGCACCAGGTGGACATATGCAGTTTGTACGACAGCTTATCGCCATATCTTCAAGAGGTCTTACCGGCTTTTCTTCTGAATATACAACTTTCAGCTTCTTAATTCCACGTTTCTTTAACTCTCTTCGCATAACTTTTGCAAGAGGGCATACCTTTGTCTTATATATATCAGCCACCTGAAACATGCTTGGTTCAAGTTTATTTCCTGCTCCCATGCTGCTTATAATCGGAATATTCATCTCGTTGGCTTTCATTACAAGCTCAATTTTTGCTGTAACAGTATCAACTGCATCAACTATATAGTCATACTCATCAAATGGAAATTCATCTGCATTTTCAGGCAGAAAAAAACATTTGTGAATTCTCACATCCGCCTTAGGATTAATTTCAAGGATTCTGTCACGCATAACTTCTGTTTTATACTGCCCGACTGTTTTTCTTGTCGCAATTATCTGTCTATTAAGGTTTGTAAGACAAACCTTATCATCATCTATCAGGTCAAATGCACCGACACCACTTCTCACCAGTGCCTCGCATACATATCCGCCGACTCCGCCGACTCCGAACACCGCAACTCTTGAAGCTGCAAGTTTATCCATTGCTTCCTTACCAAGCAGAAGCTCTGTTCTTGAAAATTGTGTAAGCATAGATTCTATCCTCTTTCATAATATAAGCGGATGCTTCAGGCATCCGCTTATCACTTTATTTCCTAGCATTTCAATAGTTTTATTTATTAATTATTTTCCGTCAGTTTTGCTGAAAAATCTGCTAACATAAGAGGTTTTGAAAAATAGAACCCCTGTATGTCATCACAGTTAAGATTTTCAAGAAAATCAAGCTGTTCTTTATATTCTACCCCTTCTGCTGTTATCTTCATTCCAAGACTCTGGACAAGCTGTACAATAAATTTAAGAAGCTTCTCACCATTTTCATTGCCAACATAATCAACAAGGCTTTTATCAAGCTTAATTGTATCAAATGGCATCTGGTTAAGAGATGCAAGTGATGAATATCCACTTCCAAAATCATCCAGAAGAATATCGAAACCTGCATCATGGAATTTCTGTATAAGTTCAACAATCACAGTATTTTCAATTATTGCACTCTCTGTAATCTCTATCTGTACATACTTATGATCCACATCATAATAGTTAATTATCCTCTCATATTTTTCTACAACATTTGAATAGTAGAGGCTGAATCTGGAAATGTTTACAGATACAGGAAGTATCTGAATCCCTTCTTTCTGCCATTCTTTCTGCTGTCTGCACACTTCACGGAATACATATTCATCAAGTCTTATTATATTACCATTTTTTTCAAACAAAGGAATAAACCGTCCGGGTGAAATAAGTGAACCATCATCCGCACGCCATCTGATAAGTGCCTCTGAGCCAACTATTTTACCTGTATGTGAGTTAAATTTAGGCTGATACCACACTTCAAATTTCTTATCTGCAAGTGCTTTCTCAAAACCATTCTCCATGTTTTTATTCTCAACTATTGTATCATAATCAATCTCATCATAAAAAGCATAATGACGGTCACGTCTGTTCTTTACAAGTGCTTTAGCTCTCAATGCCTCACCATAACGTTTATCTGCATCATCAAGCTTTTCTACAGCACGTATTCCTATTACAGGATACAATCTAGGCACGCTCAACTGCTCTGATATGCCTTCAATCTCATTTATCAGCTTTTCGATACGGTAAGTAACTGTCTTTTTGCTGCTTTCAATCCAGAATATTACAAACCTGTCAGCATTAACTCTGGCTGCCTGCTCATTATCATTGCAATTAGCCAGTATGACATCCCATATAACCTTTAATACTTCATCACCACTGGCGTTGCCGCATACATTATTGACGAGCTTAAACTCACTTATATCAAGTGCAATTACATATCCTTCTGTATTTTCATACTTCTTTGCTTTTTCCTTGAAATTTGAGAAATTATCTCCACCTGTAATACTATCTTTATATGCAAGCCTGAATAATTCCTGTCTTCTTCTTACATTGTAATATAAGAATATAATATTAGCCATAACAAGGATACATATAAGAATAACTGTAAGAAACTGTATATCTCTCATTATAGGATGCATTCTTTCATTAAGAACACTCTTTGGTTCAATAGAGAAAATATACCAGTTCATATCAGCAGACTCAATCTCGAGTGGTTTATAGCAATAAAAATACTTATCGTTATCCTCATTAACACCTATACCAACCCTGCTAAGCTTCTCCCGCATATCATTTTCAACTTTTTCCTGTATGGCATCGTCATATTGTGCCGCATCACCTGTATATATGAAAATATTATCATATTCTTTCTGCATCCCGTCACCATATGATGATATTACATCACCATCGCCGGCAACAATATATGTATATCCTTCACCCTGAAATGAATCTGAAAATATCACTTCGTGAAATTTTTCTGTAAGATATGTAGCAAACAACACGCCCTTAATCTCACCTTTATTATCATATACAGGAACGCTGAGAATATTTATCATATCTTCTGTAGAATCACCTACAGTCTCCAGAAGCGATGCTGTAATAAAAGATTCACCTTTAAGTCCAACCTGATAGAATTCCCTGAATGACAAATCTTTTTCAAATCCATCTGTCGTCTTCGCAATACCATTAAGGTCAACAAATCCCATTCTTTTAAAATTATACACTTCAACGAAACTCTGCATATCGCGAATCTCTTCAATCTCATCACCTGTTGACGATAATTCATTTGCAAAACTTTGCAATATACCAAATTTTGCATCAATCTCTTTTTCAATCAAAGCTGCATTCTCTTCAGCTTCCTCACTGAGACTCGAAATAATTTCGCGTTCAAGATTTGTCTTTATATTATTAAATACAACTGATACCGTCACAATAAAAGCCAACGATATCAAAAGCAGCAAAATTGTAATAAAAAAAACGTTTTTCTTCTGTTTCATAAAATAAAATCCCCTGATTACATTATTAGCTAATACATCTTTGTTGCATATAATTATAACACCTAAATATATTAGCTGTAAATGTAACAGGGAAACATAAGCTCACCAATAGTACTTATTTACCATTTTTAAACATTTCATTTAATGTACGCCATCCAAGCACAGCACATTTTACTCTTGCCGGCATATGCGAAATATCCTTTAATACTGATGCTTCCTCAAGCTGGTCAATTTCATCATCTGATGCTTCGCCCTTTATCATTCTCAAAAAAATATCAGCAAGCTGTAAAGCAAGGGAATCAAACGATTCATCTGAAACATAATCAAGATATGAAACGTCCTCGCAGGGGTCAGCTGGCAGGTCTGAATCAATAAATGTCAAAGCGGGTATCTGCCAATACATAAAAGGATCGCTGTCAGAGCTTGAACCTTTGTCGGACAGCTCATATTCATATCCGGTAAGCTGTTCCAGATATATCGACAGCGCGCTTTCAAATCCGTTTACCGTTCCGATACTCAGGTGATTTCCACCAAGCATATCAAAGTTGATATCAGCAATTATTCCGCTGTGTTCTTCCAGAGATAAGTTTTCCAGATAATATTTTGAGCCGTACATTCTGGACTCTTCAACATCAAAGAATATCAAACGCAAATTATATTCGCCGTTGAATTTTGAAATCCATTTCCCTGCCGAAAGCAGAAATGCCGTTCCACTTCCATTATCTATTATCCCGATATTTTCTTTTGTGGTATCATAGTGCGCCGAAAGGATAAGTGTAGGCTTGCTGCTGTCGAAATCGGGCAGTTCTGCAATAATATTTATCCCTGTTCCGACAGGCTCACCATTTTCGCCAATATTATACGGTTCAGAAAACACGTCCTTATACCTGAACACTGGGAATTCCTGCTGCGTAACGTACCACCCGTCAGATTTCAGCTTATCGGATATGAATTTTGTTGCATTATCTCGTCCAGCCTCGCCGACTCGTCTTGACTCCACAGCAAAATCCGAAAGAAGCCGCTTTACCTCTCCACATTCGGCATTGACTTTGGAATGCTGTAAATCCGATTCAGTTGTTTGAACGGCTTGGCTGCTTATTACTTCAGCACTATTGCCATGCGTTTCAGACATTTCTGTAACTGCTGGATTCGCAGCAGTATTATCTGAGTGTGTGCAAGCAGTCAGAAAAATACAGAAGATTATTGTTACTGCATTCAGTAATTTCTTCATTTTAGTTTCCTCCACGATGTAAACAATTGAAAAACCGCCGAAGCGAATTGAAGTGAAATTGCTGCGGCGGTTTAATTCAGCAGTGCTTGATGATTAACAGCCGTCTGCTCAACTACGATAATACCCATAATAATACTCGTCATTTGCATATGGGTTAAGGCTCAATACAGGTCTGCCATCATATATGTTAAGTTCAAACCATTCCAGGGATAATGTGGATTGATTTTCGCAGGCATAGTCCAGAGTGTTCTTAGAGTAATCAGGAATCGCCCTTGGATTTTCTGTATAATATCCAATTCTGATTATTTCTGAACCGACTGCATTTTCAATACTATACACAGCAAACACATTTGACGGAACTTTTATTGTCGAGTTATATTCCCCAGATGTGTCGTATAATACAAGGTCTTTAATGAAGCCACTGCCAGAACCAACAATAAACAGCTTGTGGATCGGCATATATTTCAGGATTCTGATTTCATTCTCAAATGGAATGATCATCGAATGTAGATACAGCCGATTTTTATCTCGAATCTCACATTCAAGAATTCCAGTCGGGCTAAAAAATGTATAATCACGGCTATAGACAGGGGCAGTGACAACATATTGACCATCTGCACCGCAGATCGAGGCATATCTGGATTCTGAAAGATCCATGGAATACTTTTTACCACGATATATCCACCAATAGACGCCATCTTCTGAACGATCCAACATATATTTTACGCCAGTATCGCCCAATTCATCAGGAAACACTGCCTCATCGCCGTATTTGTAAGTAAATAACTGATTCCCCATGCCGTCATAAAACATATATATTTTTTCTTCCTGGACTTCCAGACAGAACATATCACGAGTCTGAGCCTCATGAAATCTGTCAAATTCCACATTCAGTTCATACGAATTACCCAGGTATCTCCATCTTATTTCTCCGCTGTTCCAACGTTCCAATATGATTTCGTTTCTCTTTGGATTATTCAATGCTCTGTATTCTGCCGCAGTTCTTATCTGATATTGACAGTATTCAAGGTCGCTGGATAACCGGATATCCTCTATCGCCTTATCCACGGCGCGTTCAGTTCGCCCTTTTTTGATGAGATTTTTTCGGATCTTGCGCCAGTTCCAATTCTTAAACGCCATACATTACACCTCATTTGGGATATGTGATCAAAGACATAAAATGCAGATATGATATTATATTCAATGTGTGCGTTCGCTTTGTTTGCGCTCTTTCCGAAATATTAATATACGGGTAATAGTATAAGGCAGAAGCTGAAAAAGGAACGTAAATACAGCTTGACAGATAGCAGAATATATTGTAGTACCATAACCTAAATATTCTGCAATCCATGGCAAATTGATTATGTTGTCTTCCTTAAATCTTGGAAGATTATCAGGATAAAAAATCGCAAAGCAAATAAATATCAAAAGGAATGATGGTATCCAGAAATAAACCTTTGAACGAATAATACCTGCCGCAATTGCCGCCGCTATCAAGACTGCACTGAAAACAATGAGCCTTACTACTGCCGTAGGCGGCAATATCCCTTCACTTCTGACTCCCATCGCTTGAAGCATAGGTTCAATTATTTGCACTTCAAATATTTTAATCAGATATATGCTTATCTGAATTGCCATCGTAAAAATGGAATTAAAAAGCAACGGGTGTTTTTTCATATTGTTATCCTTTCCATCAATCTTTATGCTAACTGATATGAGCTTCGCCGGCTGTCCACTTTGCAGAAACATTTAGTTTGGTTACACAACAGTTGACAATCGTCACCACAGAATTTCATCGGAAAACGCAAGTTCAAACGAACAATTATCTTGAAATGATTTCGCATATTCCTTTTCTTATTCCGTAAAATCTTTCGTGACAACAGTCAGTTTTCTTATTTCATTAAGGGTTTCAAATAACGAAAAATTGTTTGGCACGTTAGTTGATGCAGTTAAAAAACTTGAGTCCTTGGTATACCAGCAGTGCAAAAACATCTCTGAACTTTTTACCCTCAGAATATATTCGTTGCTCAACCGATAAGCGCTGTATATATCGTCTGTCATTGCCTTTCTGAACCAATTGCAGAATTCTATAGAGCATTCAATAAATTCGCTGTCGTAGCCCAAGTTTCTTTAAATTACCGCTTGAAAAGAGAGAGTTTTCATACGAAAAACTGTCGCCTAGTTGTTTGTTTACATCTTCAAAAATTAGAACAAACTTTTCTGAAAGCCAATCGTTATTTCTCTGTTTTTTGATATTCAAGCATCTGTAAATAGTGTGTATGGGGGTCAGCCATATGATTGCTGAACCCTTGTCGTTATTGCTACTCCTTTTTCAAGCAACTCCGAAACGGCTTCATTAAGACATTGTTCCATTTTAGGCATTTGGATATCGCTTATGTTCAATTCTTTCAAAGCGTTAAAACCATTGAAAAAATCATTTGTAATATCCCTTTTGCTCCCAATATCCGCCAATATCTATTATTTCATACTCTTTGCAGTAACTTAACACTCTGGTTATAGATATCTGATTACTCAATCCTATGGCTACACGGTTTAAACATGGCTCTAAAATCACAATCCAATCACCCCAATGCTCAATACGAATGGATATATCAATGTCTTTTCCACTTATGTCAGAATTGCTTTTGGTATAAGTATTGATTTTATTCAACATAGGCGTAACTGCGCCAAGCACATCTGTAATATCCTAATCAGTCTTAATTCCAAAAGAAAACTGAAGTTTGTCATTTTGGTATTCATAAGTGCCTGCATGAAATGTATGATTCATTAAGTCAACAAGATTATACGATTTAGTATTTACATAAGATTTCAAAATGCTTTCTATCTTATACATAGCTTTGGTTTCGGCATCTCCAAATACTCTCGGGAAAAAATAAAGCGAGGAAACAATAGACAACATAACCAAACATAGTGTTAGTATAATTCCCAGTTTCTTTTCACCTAACCACCACCTCATATTATATGTTTTACAACCTGTCTACACTAAAATTAGAATCGTATATTAAGCATATTGTTGTGAAATGCTAAGGCAATACCGCACAAAGATTGTACACATATTGCGCGGCTAGTTCAGCCAATAATACGCTGCATTGATTGGCTGATAGCCCCTTTGTCATTTCGTGCGTAAGGCTTTGAAACCTGTCAACCGCTTTATCGTTCAATCTTTATCCACATAGCCGGAAAAATCAATCCAGGATCTGAACAGGGTATGCTGTCTGTTCCGGATTCAGAAAAGAATCCATCCTTCTGCCAGCAGTAAAGTTCATTCCCTTTTGGAATTTTTAGCTGCGTGTAAATAGTTGCGGTGGATTTGTTGGGCGAAACGGCTCTTGTGAACATCGTCGCAGCCTCATCGCAGCTAAGCAAAAATACCTTGTCTTCTGAACCGCCGTTTCCTGCACTGACAATAAGCGCCTTTTCTTCATCAGTAAAGGCAGACTGATAGAATTCGCCGTTCAGCCATGAACGCAGCGAGCTGTTTGTCCACGCGGAATTGCCGCCTGTATCAAACGGAAGGTACTCCAGTGCGCTTTCCGAAACAACAAGCGCCATACCTTCTTCTCTTTTTATGACCAACCACTCAATATGCGACGCAACATCCGGGTCGGCGTTAAAATATTTTCCGAGGTATATGTCACGACCCCAGTCCGAACTCATCAACACTTCGTTGCGCAAAGAGGTGATATACGGCTGAGCAGGAGCATATCCCTCATCTACTCTAAATGTCAGGGTATCATATGCCTTGCGCTTGTCGTGACCTTCAATTTTCTCAAGCGCCCGGGCAAGCCATGAGGCATTCAACATATCGCGGCTGTCGAGGTAATCTCCCAGCTTGCTCAGCGGACTGACCGCATTGTAATAATCCCCGTCCTCAAATAACTTTTTTGCATACTGATATAGGGAATCCTTCGCCCGGGCATAGCTGTCCGACCAGCTGTCAAGCTCGCTGAACTTTTCATATGCGGAAGAATATTCTCCATTATCAAATAATGCTTCAGCGCGTTGATAGTCAATTTTTTTCAGTTGTTCGGCGCTGTCGGAGTAGGATTTTATCTCTTTGAAAATGGCTTCGGCAGAGTCGAGCTCCCTGCGGTCAAGCAGTCCAGCCGCCTGCTTATACATACACTCTTTCTTCCGCGTTTTTGAATCAAAAAACGATCCGAGCGAATCGAACGCTTCCGCAGCGGCTTCGTATTCACCATTTTCTTCCACTAGCTCTGCCGTCTTGTAATCGCACAATTTAACCTTTTCGGCTGAATCCTTGTAATCTCCAAGCCGCAGAAATATATTTCTGGCATTTTCTGCGTCGTTATTCTCAAGCAGTTTTTCTGCCTGCATATAACGGCATTTATACACCCATTTTTCGCTTTCGTCATAATTATCAAGAGAAATAAACGCCGCTTCAGCTTCAACGTAATTTCCCTCGTCAAACAAAGCTTTGGCGCGCTCAAATTCAGCTTCTTTTCCAGAAACCACAGGCTCTGATTCAAGCAGTCCTGTTGCAGAATTATTGGCATAGTGCGATATCACAATTACGGCGGTCGTTGTTAAACTTACGATAACCAGGCTTGCAGCCAGCAAAAATAACCTTGAACGCTTTTTTACAGGCTTTATTTTTGCAGAATAAACGCCGTCTGCGCTTTCCAGCTTCGGAAATGTGGATTTTCGCTCATTATTTTGCGTGTCAGCCGCATGTAAATTCTCCTGCGCAGAAAGCGCGTATTTTTTCAGCTTCAGCCTTAACGCTTCATTTCCGTACTGCATTGCCAGACGGTAATTTTCCGACTGCATTATATCAGCGGAGAGCGTGCCAAGAGCTTCCTCAGTTGTAACGCTATATTCACACAAAAGACGAATAAGCGCAGCTTCAGTAGGAAAAAGCGGTTCGATACGGGCGCACATACTTTCAGCCTCGCTGAACTGGCTGTCGGAAAGCATGATATATGCCCGGCGCACAAGCGGATTTTCCTCCGCTGACGGTTCATTGAAATGAACTCCGGAAAGCGCTTTAACTCTTGAAACAAGATCCTGCTCAAAGCCAAGATTTGCCGAATTCAGTGCTTGAAACTTTGACAGCTCCGGCGGAAGTTCTCCGGGCGTCACGCCAAAAAGCACCGGTATAACCGCTCTGCCGCTCATATCCACAGACATAAACCGACCGCAGAGGTTCATCACCATAATATCATTCAAAATGTCAGGATCGGTCACGGTCAATATAAGCGCCTTTGCCGAGTTTACCGCTGAAAACAAATACGGTTCCCACTCGCTTTTGGCTGTTGTTTTAAGGGTAACATCGGGATAGAATACATTGATTCCTTCGGAGCGCATTCTATTGTATAGCGTCATGGAATATCCGACAGATTCTTCATCCGTGCTGGAGCATAGCAGTACATCATAGCTTATTCCGACAGAAAGTTCCGATATTCTGCGCTGCTTTTCATCAATGAGCGCAGCGATGTCTTCCATGAGCCTGCGCTGTTTTTCATCGGCAAATTTCAGCGCCTGCTGATAGTCGCTGTCCGAAATAAAGGAATGAGCCTGCGTCCTCTGAAGCGTTAAGCCACCGTCCGCGAAAAAAAGCACGCCATACCTGCATAGCGCCAAAGCCCAGTAGAGGTCGGCGTCCACAGGCGACATAGCGATCATTTTTTCGTAGAGCTGAATTGCTTTGTCGTATCTCTGTTCCCGGCGGAGCTGTTCGGCTCTCAGCAGAAGCTCACGCTTTTCCGCGCTGTCGATGAGCGGAATGCTCTGTAGCCTGCCGCAGCTTCTGCATTCGCACACAGAGATTTCGGCAGTTTCCAAGGGAGCACCGCAGTATCTGCAAATAAAAGCTGCCATAATAATTCACCCGATTCTTTTCGAAGTTTCCTCTTAGTCGCTTGCTTTACTGCTGTCGGCGCGTCTGAGGTTTATTGTTTCGATTATCTGAGCTTCAGCGTCGGAGTAGTCGCCAAGCTCAGTAAACGCTGTTATTGCTTCATTGTAATTCCCGGCGTCACGAAGCTGGACCGCATAGTTATACTTTGCCTGAGCATACAACTCGTCAGAATCCATGTAGCTTTCCAGTTCTCCGAATATTTTCATGGCGTTTTCGTATTTTCCCTTTTGGCAAAGTTCCTTAGCCTCCATATAGCGGCAAGCCTTTGCACGCTCCGGGCTGTCGGAAAAGTTACCAAGTTCCAAATACTTCTCAGCTGCTAAGGAGTATTTCCCACTGTCTGCCAGCTTCTCTGCGCAGTTGTATTTTGACAGAAGCGCATATCTGCGGCTGTCCTTGTAATCCCAAAGTTTGTCGAATATATCCGCAGCTCCGCTGTAATCGCCTCTGTCATACATTTCAACAGCAGCGTCATAGCGTTTCGCAATATAAGAATCATCAGACATTGCCTGATACGGCACAAAGCCCTGAGCCGATTCGTTCGCAAGCTGAATACTGTTTGCCCTGGAGGCATATTTGGCTGCACGAATCACATTGAAAGACACAACGAGAATCGCAGCTAATGTAATTGCCAGAATTCTACCCCTAACCTGCTTTTTTCTGCGCTTGTCGAAAGCGGATTTCTCGGCGCCTGAACGATTATTTGATTTTTCGAATTCTTCCCGCTGCTCAAACGACTGTATCAGGGAATTGCAGCGCTTGTAAATCTCGGCGCAATCCTTGTAGCCGTCCTTCCCTGTCAGAAGCGACCTTGCCTCAAGCAGTTCCGATTTGCTTTCAGCAGTTTCAATAAGCTGCTTTGCACGTTCGTATTCTTGTTCGTTTCTTACTTTGATATTTTCCTCGGAAATCCGCGCACATTCTGCCCTGGCAAGAGCATATTCATTTTCCAGCCACGATTTCAGGGGTTCGTCGCCGAAGCGCATTACTCTGGCGTAGTTTACAGAAGTTGAAAAATCCTCGCCGACATATTCGTGCAGCTTATCCGGCGCAGTAATGTGATATTCCGCAAGAAGCTCGATGAGGTACGCACGGGCGTTTTCCGGCTCGCGGTCGAGTATCTTTTCGCAAATTTCGTCCGCCCTTTTGAAATCACAGTCCTCAAGATACAATTCTGCTCTGCGGAGCATTCCCGATGTATCCGTGGGTTCATGAGACCTAGTTTCCAGCTTTGGAGTGTGAGTCTTAGTAATAACCTTTCGTATTCCGCGTATAAGCTCATCTTCAAAGCCCGGCTCGGACATATCTATTGCATAAAAGTGGTTGAACTCGGCGGGTAGGTGTTCTTTCAGCATACCCTTATACAGCGGAACAAGCGTACCCTCGCCTTTTTCGGTCATTCGTGCAAGATATCTGCTCCATTCGTTTTTGACCCACACAGCGTTGATGTTTTCCGGGGAAGTTCCGACAACCAGCATGATTTTAGCGGAATTCAGCGCTGCAAATATGTACGGTTCAAATTCTGTGCCCGCCTTGTCCTCAAGCGTAATGCGTGAAAAGAACACCCTCCATCCCTCGGCGCAAAGCGCCCTGTAAAGGCCGGCGGCG
>ENA-OPXC01000983-OPXC01000983.1-human-gut-metagenome-genome-assembly--contig:-NODE-983-length-22436-cov-3.429248_pt1 | contig 22436 bp, 18 predicted proteins | sample MGYA00241512_ERZ502016 | MGnify/ENA primary metagenome ERZ502016 (study PRJEB25962, sample SAMEA2043043) | human gut metagenome | biome: human gut; feature: human-associated habitat; material: faeces...
GAGAGCGTCGGAGATGGAATCTCTGCTCTCCTCGGCGGACTTAGCGCCGATCTCCGGCTTGCCGCCTGCGCCCTGACCGTGAGTCGATTTCTCGCCTATCTGGATCTTATGGGTCGCCTTTGAGTGAACAAGCACCTGCTTGTCCGTGTTAACGGCGATAAACTCAGCACCGAGAACACCCGAGGTGATCATCCTGTTGACGGCGTTTCCGCCGCCGCCGCCGACGCCTATAACTTTTATCTGAACCGTACTTTCAAAATCGTTGTCAATTTCAAATGCCATTTGGTTTGACCCCCTATGGTTTTATTTTACCTATATAAACAGAATTATATTAACATGTAAATTTAAAAAATACAAGAACAAATTGGAAATTTATCTTGCTTTTCTTCATTTTTTTCGTTTTTAAGGTCGAAATTAGTGTGAAAAAGCATTATAACGGCAAAAACGGCGGCTTTATCCCCCGCCGCCGCTGCTTTCATCTGTCGTTGCTTCCTCGCCGTCCGTTGTCGGTTCGTCGGCGGGGACTTGCGGATAGCCCGCCTCAAATTCGACGAGCTCGGGTATATCGTCGGCGTCTCTGCTGTCAAAATACGCCTGCTTCACGACCGTCAGATTGACCACACCAGACTGATCAGGCGCTATGGAGTCCTCCTCCTGCAATACTTTCTTTGCAAGAGCCAGCTTTGAGTCAAGGCTGCTCGGGTTGCCGAGCTTGAGCACTATCCTGCGCTGATAGATGAGATAAATATTGCTGCGCGAGGTGACGTCTATGGCGCTTATATCCTCGAAGCTGTTATCCTCAAGCGCCGACGCAATGCGGGCAAGGATATCGCCCGTCGGGTCGGCTATCTCGGTCGTATCCCCCGTCTCCTGCGCAGCGTCGGTGAATTTTATCTTCTCACCGACCACGGGAGCAGTGGGCGAAGCGCCGTTTATCAGAGTAACGCCCTCGGGCAGCTCTGCGGAATACGACAGCACCTTGAAGTCGTTGCCGAGCAGCACATAGCCCGCCATGGAGACGGGCACGGCGTAGGTCTCCTTGTATTCGTCATATTTGATAACGAGCGTGTTGGGGAATTTACGGCTGAGCTTGACGCTGCCTGTATAGGGCAGCTTTTTCTCTATCGACGCCGCCGCTTCGTCGAGGTCGGCGAAGATAAGGCTCTTGCCCGTCTGAATGCCGCTCGCTTCTATTATCTGATCTCTTGTATAAGGGCTGACGCCCTCGACATGGTATTTCTCCACCCGGAAGAATATAAGCGCAGCCGCAGAGAGCACGACCGTCGCAATTATCAGCACGAATACCGTGATGACAAGCGCCAGCCTGAAAATTTTGCCTGCTTTTTTCCTTCTCTTACTCTGCATCGTTTCACCGCCTGCTTTTTCGTAATAACCATGTCTTTTACATCATTGTTTATTTTATAATGTATTAAATATTTATAACCTTAATATCAGCGCCGAGGCGTGACAGATTGCCGCACACATCCTCGCACCCCCTGAGCACATGGCGCACCCCGTCGATGACGCTTTCGCCCCTTGCGCCGAGAGCCGCCGCTATCAACGCGCTGCCGCCCCGCAGATCGCTTGCCGTGACCTTTGCGCCGTGGAGCGATGGCACGCCCTCGACGACCGCCACGCAGCTGTCCTCGACCCGTATATCCGCGCCCATTTTGATAAGCTCGGGCACATGGCGGAAGCGATTCTCAAACACCCGCTCCGAGATAACGCTCGTGCCCCTTGCCGTTGCGGCGACCGCCGTGACAAGGGCCTGGGAATCCGTCGGAAAGCCGGGGTAAGGCATAGTCCGCAGATATTTGATGCGCTCCGCTCGTTTCGGCGCGGTAACGCTCATTTCGCCGTTTGCGAAGTCGATTTTGCAGCCGCAGCCCTCAAAAACGGGAATAACGGGGGCAAGATGCTCCCGCTCGACCTCGGTGACGACCGCTCTGCCGCCCGTGACTGCCGCACAGGCCATATATGTGGAGGCGACAATGCGATCGGGTATCACCCGATGCTCCGCGCCCGTCAGGATGAAAACCCCCTCGACCGCCTGCCGCCGTATATCCTGATAACGCTTTGACCCGCCCCGATTATCTTTGCGCCGCATTCGTTCAGGAAATCCGCCAGGTCTTTTATCTCCGGCTCTCTTGCGGCGTTTGTTATCACCGTCTCGCCCTTTGCGGCGAGGGAGGCAAGCATTATATTCTCCGTTGCGCCGACGCTCGGGAAAGAGAGGCTTATGCGGCACGGGGCCAGCCCGTTCGGGACGGTGCATTCCATGCTGCCGCCGCTCTCCTCGATGACAACGCCCATGCTGCGGAATGCGGCAATATGCATATCTATCGGGCGCAGCCCTATCTCGCACCCGCCGGGGAGAGTTGCGCTCCCTCTGCCGAATCTTGCGAGCAGGGCGCCGAGAAAGATGATGGACGAGCGCATCTCGCTCATCAGCTCCTCGGGTATGACGGAGCAATTGATATCGCCCGAATCGACCGTGACCGTGCCGCCCTCACGGCTGACCTTGCAGCCGAGCCGTTCAAGGATCGCAACGGCGATATCGACATCGGTTATCCTCGGGCAATTATGTATAACGCTTATTCCGTTTACGGCGGCGCACGCTGCGAGGATCGGGAGGGAGCTGTTCTTTGAGCCTTGCAGCCGTGTCTTCCCGTCGAGCCTGATGCCGCCGCTGATAATGAGATTCTCCATATTCACACGCTCCTCGAAAGCTCTGATACATACTATTCCGAGGGGCGCTTATGCGTGAATGGCTATCCCTTACTTAACTATCTCGCAGAGGGTCTCGTATATTCTCTCCGTCGCGTCGAGCACCGCCATCGCCTTGGCGTTTGCGCCGATCTTAGCGAGCCTTGACTTATCGCCGAGCAGCTCATCGACCTTCTCGGTCAGCGAATCGGGTGTGAGATCCTTTTCCTCAAGAATGACCGCCGCGTCGTTCTCGACGAGCGCCATTGCGTTGTGATACTGATGATTCTCCGTCACATAAGGCGACGGGATAAGTATTGAAGGCTTGCCGAGCGCCTGGATCTCGCTGAGCGAGCTTGCGCCCGAGCGGCTGATGACAAGGTCGGCCGCGGGCAGGCACTTCGGGATGTCGATATACTCGACGACTCTGATATTCGGGTGCCCCGCCGGGTCAACGCCCGCCTTGCGAAGCTCCTCGACGAACCAATCGCCGCCCTTGCCCGTGGCATGGAGGAATACGCAGTCATTCGCCTTGTATTTATTGAGTATCATGCCGAGCACCGCGTCGTTGACGGGCTTTGCGCCGAGGCTGCCGCCCATCGAGAGGATGAGGGGCTTGCCGCCGAGCTGAAGCTCCGCCTTGGCGAAATCGGGGTCGACCCTGAGAATATCTCCCCTTATCGGCAGACCCGTGACAACGCAGGGATTCTTCGGCTTCATGTATTTCTCCGCCTGCTTTGCGGTGAGCATTACTCTGTCCACTCTGCCGGCGAGGGCTTTATTTGTCACGCCGGGGAAGGCGTTTTGCTCGTGTATGGCCGTGGGCACGCCCATTTTGGCAGCCATACGGAGCACGGGGCCGCTGACATAGCCGCCGAAACCGACGACGAGGTCGGGCTTAAAATCCTTGATTATCTTCTTTGCCTGCGATGATGCGCGCAGCAGCTTTGAGAGCGTGCCGAGGTTATGCTTTATCGCCTCGGGCGAAAAGCTGCGGTAAAATCCGCTGATATCTATAGTTCTCAGCTCGTAGCCTGCCTGCGGCACAAGGCGAGCCTCCATTTTATCCTTGGTACCCACAAAGATTATCTCGGCGTCGGGGTCCTTTTCCTTTATATATCCCGCTGTGCCGAGGGCGGGGTTGATGTGGCCGCCGGTACCTCCGGCAGCGATGAGAATTCTTTTACCTTTGAGCATTCGTCCTCTTCCTTTCATCATTTCTCGACACGGCAAGCACCATGCCCATCTCAATCAGCAGCGTCACGAGCGACGAGCCGCCGTAGCTGAAGAACGGGAGACTTATGCCGGTATTCGGGACGGTCGATGTGACGACCGCTATATTAAGACCCGCCTGCAAGGCGACCTGAACGCTGATGCCGAGCGCCAGCAATTTCGCATAGCGGCTGCGCGCCCTCAGCGCAATGGTGAAGCCCCTTGCAAGGAGCAGAATGAACGGAATAATGACTATGAGCAAAGTCGGGAAAAAGCCCAGCTCCTCGCAGATAACGGAGAAAACGAAGTCGTTCTGCGGCTCGGGGAGATAGAGGTACTTCTGCCTCGATTTGCCGAAGCCGACACCAAAAAGCCCGCCCGACCCGACGGCGTAAAGGGATTGCAGGGTCTGCCACGCGTCGCCCTTTGTCTCCTCGCTCGTCAGCTCCTTGCCCGCAAGCAGCTTTTTCCATATCTCTATTCTGGGCACGGCGTGCTCGGGCAGGAATTTCTCGGGTGTGGCAATAACCACCGACGCCGCTATTGCCGCAATGACGCCGACTATCACGAACCAGCGCAGCTTAACGCCGCCGAAGAACATCATCACGCCGCCGATGAGCAGCACTATCAACGCACCCGAGAGGTGATTCTCTTTATATATCAGCAGGCAGAAAACGCCGAGGATGCCCGCATAGATAAGCATCATCCACGCCTTCTCCTCGGTTTTGGTGCGGTACCGCTCCATCATAAACGAAAACAGCATGATTATGCCGAGCTTCGCAAGCTCCGAGGGCTGATAATCCATGACGCCGAGGTCTATCCAGCGCTTGAACTCCTCCTTGCCCGCGATTATCTTGGGGTTGATGAGCACATAAATGAGAAGTATCAGCGACACAAGCCCTATCAGTCCGCTGAAGCTGCGGAAGAGGTCGACTTTAAGGCGCGACACCAGCAGCATCACAACTATGCCTATCGCAGCGAATTTAAGCTGATTTATAAAATAATAATAAGGATTATAATTTGTATCCGCTCCGTTGCGGGCGGAAACGTAGCTTGCGGAGAACATCATGACAACGCCGACCGAGACCAGATATATCACAAGCGCAAAGAACGCAAGGTCAAAGCTGCCGGAGGTGAAGAATTCCCTGATCTTGCCGGTGAACAGGCTCTTGAACCATCTTTTTATATCAAAGAAGCTCTTGAGCTCGCTCCAAAAGAATCGCAGCTCGCCCTTGAGGCCGACGCTCTTGAATTTCGGTGCGGTAGGTTCTTTCGTCACGACCCTCTCCCCTTTCTCATGCATATTTTTATTATTTGAACTATTTAACTATATAACCGCCGTAATACATAATTGCGACCGCTGCGCCGCCGCCGAGGGCATTCACCGCCGAAAAGACGGCGACTATCTTTTTTTCGCTCCAGCCGCAAAGCTCGAAATGGTGGTGGATAGGCGCCATTTTGAATATCCGCTTGCCGCCGGTGACGCGGTAATAAACTATCTGAAGCACGTCGGAGGCACCCTCGACAACATAAACCACGCCTGCAAGCAGCAGTATCAGCGGGCAGCCGAGCGCATAAGCGAGGGCAACGACCATACCGCCGAGGAACATGGAGCCTGTATCGCCCATAAAGACCTTGGCGGGGTTTTTATTCCAAAAGAGGAATCCCACGCACGCACCCGCAAGGGCCGCTGCCGCCATTGAGAATCCGAACAAGCCCTTTAATCCGGCGATAACTCCGAGCGAGACCGCCGCCGTCACGGTGACGGAGCTGCAAAGTCCGTCCACGCCGTCGGTGAAATTCACGGCGTTGACGCTCGCATAGATTATCACTATGCCGAATATCCAATGGAAGAAGCCTATCTCGACCATGCCGACAAACGGCACGAACATATACGGCGCGCCGTCCATGCTCATATAAAGCCCCATCAGGTAGGCGACGCAGACAAGCAGCTGCGCCAGTGTCTTTTGCTTTATCGTCAGCCCGAGGTTGCGGCCTCTGACTATCTTGATATAATCGTCGGCAAAGCCGATAAGCCCGAAGGAGAGAGCCATCACAAGCCCGCTCCAGAGCCTTGTATACATTTCGGAGGGAACGAGGCTGCCCGAGGCGACGATATCGCCGCCCGTGAGCTTATCGGTGATAACGGTGACGGCTATTGCAGCGACCGTGCCGATAATGAACATCAGCCCGCCCATAGTGGGCGTCCCCTGCTTGCTTTTATGCCATTTCGGGCCGATATCGAGTATCGTTTGCCCGAATTTCAGCTTCCTGAGCCATGGAACCATGGCAAATCCCAGCCCGGTGGTGACGGCGAGACCCGCTGCGCCCGCCAAGCCTACGGCGGCAAAATTATTCATAGCCGACGCTCCTTGTTATTATTCTTCAATCGCCGAATATACCGAATAAATAACATCCTCAAGCTTCATGCCGCGGCTCGCCTTAAAGAGAACGGCGTCGCCCTCGTGAAGCTCGCTTAAAAGGAAATCCGAAAGCTCTTTTTTATCGCTGAAGCTCCTGACGAGCGGCACCCCGCCCGCTTTTGCGCCCTCGGCGGTGAGAAGCGCTCTCTCGCCGTAGGTGAGCACGGCGTCGATGCCGTTTTGAGCGGCCTTTTCGCCGACCTCGCGGTGAGCCTGCTCGCTGAAGCTGCCGAGCTCCAGCATATCGCCGATAACGGCTATGCGGCGGGTCGCTTTCATCGCCCCGAGCACGGCGAGAGCCGCAGCCTGGGAATCGGGGCTTGCGTTATAGCAATCCTCGATGAAGGTGATACCGCCCTTTTTGACTATCCTCTGCCGCATACCCGAGGGCACATAGCCCTTGAGCGCTTCGAGCGACTCGGCGATATCAATGCCGAGGCATTTGCCCGCGGCGCAGGCGGCGAGAGCGTTATATACATTATGTCTGCCTGTGCAGGGCAGCTTCGCCCTGACGGCCTGTGCACCCGCGGCGACGGTGAATTCAAGGCTGTCGTCGGTCATAACGATGTCGCTTGCCCTGTATTCGCCGACGGGGTCGTCTATGCTGTAGAATACGGTGCGGTGAGCGCCCGGCCTCACAGTGCGTAGCATATCATTATCCGCATTCAATATTACGGGGGCGTTCGGCTTCATGCCCTCGAGCAGCTCGAGCTTCGCCTTGAGGATACCCTCCCTTGAGCCGAGCTTCTCGATATGCGACACGCCTATATTAGTGATTATTGCCACGTCGGGGCGAACTATATTCGTCATTGCCGATATCTCGCCGAAGCCGCTCATGCCCATCTCGATGACCGCCGCCTCATGGCTCGGATCAAGGCGGAAAAGGGTCAAAGGCACACCTATCTCATTATTGAGGTTGCCCTCGTTTTTGAGGGTATTGTATTTCGCCGAGAGCGCCGCATGGACCATATCCTTGGTGGTGGTCTTGCCGACGCTGCCCGTTATGCCGACAAACGGGATTTTGAAAAGGCTCCTGTAATATCCGGCGAGGTCAAGCAGTGCTTTGCGGGTGCTGCCGACAAGCATCTGCCGCTCGCCGAGGCCGCAATCCCGCTCGCATACGACCGCGCCCGCCCCGCTCTCAAGAGCCTTGGCGGCGTAATCGTGGCCGTCGAAATTCTCGCCTTTCAGGGCGATGAAAAGGCAATTCGGAGTTATCTTCCTTGTATCGGTGCAAACGCTGTCAAAGCGCCCGTCAAGCTCCGAAACGGAGTCGACCGCCTTTGCGGCTTCTTTATAGGTAAGAGCTTTCATGCTCAGCCTCCTGTTTTTTCGCTCAGTATCTTTGCGACTATCTCGCGCTCGTCATAGTGTATCTTACCGCTCGCAAGTATCTGATAGGTCTCGTGACCCTTGCCCGCAAGGACTATCACATCCCCCGCCTTTGCGGCGGAGAGCGCCTTGGCTATGGCCTTTGTCCTATCGGGCTCGACGATTATCTTCGCACCGTGCTTGACGACGCCGACCATGATATCGTCGATTATCGCCTGCGGATCCTCGCTCCTAGGGTTATCGGAGGTGATTACCGCTATATCGGCAAGCCTTGAGCCGATCTCGCCCATTATCGGGCGCTTGGTCTTATCCCTGTCGCCGCCGCAGCCGAACACGCAGATAACTCTGCCGTCGGTTATCTCATGCACACTCGTGAGCACATTCTCAAGCCCGTCGGGGGTATGAGCGTAGTCAATTATGACGGAATAGGGCGTATCTGTCTTGACAAGCTCCATCCTGCCGGGCACTCCGCCGCACTGCGAGAGCGCATCGAGCACCTCGCGGAAGTCATACCCCATCTCAACAAGGCAGACCGCCGCTCCCATTGAATTATAGACCGAGAATTCACCCGGCACGGCGAAATCGACCCTGCCGATATTGTCGTTGCTGACAAGCTCATATTTAACGCCCGCTGCGGAGACTCTGATATTCTTTGCGGAGTAGTCGCATTCATCCGACTTTGCGGAGAAGGTAACATTCCTGCACTGAGTGCCGCTGAGCATATACTGCGCCGCCTCGTCGTCCACGTTAATGACGGCTAAATCCGAATTTTCAAACAGCAGATGCTTCGCAGCCGCATAATTCTCAAATGTGCCGTGATAATCGAGATGATCCCTTGTAAGATTGGTGAAAACAGCGGCCTTGAAACGGACGCCCTCCACCCTCTTCTGAGCGAGCGCCTGGGAGGAGACCTCCATCACGCAGCAGCGGCAGCCCGACTCGACCATCTCGGCAAAGAGGCGGAAAAGCTCGTAGGGGTCGGGGGTGGTGAGCGACGCAGGGTATTCCTTGTCGCCCGTGATGTTTTTGACCGTGCCTATCATGCCCGTCTTGCAGCCAAGCCGTTCGAGCACCGAGTGAATAATAAAGCAAGAGGTGGTCTTGCCGTTGGTGCCCGTGATGCCGATGATATCGAGCTTCTGCTCGGGGTGGGAATAGAACGCGGCGCAGAGCTTGGTGTAAGCCGCCCTCGTATCGTCAACAAGGAGCTGACGGTCAAGCCCCATATCCTTTTGAACCACGACCGCAGCGGCGCCGTTCTCCAGCGCCTCCGCCGCCTTGGTGTGGCCGTCAAAATGCTTGCCCTCGATGCAGACAAATATGCTGCCGTCGCATACCTTAGCCGAATTATCGGTGATAAATGTTATATCCTTATCCTCAGGCAGAGCCTTTAACCCCAGCTCCGCCGCAAGTAAACTCAGTTTCATCTTTTTTCCTCCCTGCGGTTTAGTCCGCATAATCGTTAACGCCCGTGTTTGACTTGAAATACACGGTTACCGTCCTGCCGTACTCCGTCTCAGCGCCCGCCTCAATGCTCTGATCATATGAGACAAGCTCGCCCGCGTTAAGCGCGTTGCCCGAGATACGGATATTCAGGCCGCTCGAATGAGCCAGCTTATTGACCTGCGACATAGTCATGCCCCTGAAATCGGGCACCGTCGCCGTGAGCCTGTCGGCGTCCTGCTCGGTATAAAGGACTATGATACCGTCCTGCGGCATGGTCTGATTATACGACGGCATCTGGCTGATGACCTTGTCGCCTTTGCCGACCGTCTTGACCGAGAAGCCCTCCTGCTCAAGGAGCGCCTTGGCGTCCCCGACCGTGCTGCCGACAAGATTCGGCGCGTTGGTGTCGAGCAGCTTCATCTCGCTGTCGGTGTATTCACGCTCGACGCCCATGTATTCAAGCGATTTCTCGACCACCTGAGCCGCAACTGGGGTGCATATCTGACCGCCGTTTATCTGACCGACGGGGTCGTCGACAATTATAAGAACGGCTATCTCGGGGTCATCCGCCGGCGCAAAGCAGCCGAAGGACGCAACGTAGTGGCCGACATTATTGAGCTTCTGCGATGTGCCGGTCTTGCCCGCGACCCTGTAGCCCGCGACGTAGGCGTTTTTGCCTGTGCCGCTCGTGACGACCTGCTCCATCATGCCCGCGACTATATTCGCCGTCTGCTTTGATATGACCTGCCGTCTGACGTTAGGCTGAGTCTCGCTCACGACATTGCCGTTCTCGTCAAGCTGCTTCGCGACCACATAGGGGGTCATCAGCTTGCCTCCGTTGGCAATGGCGCTTATCGCCGTAATCATCTGTATCGGAGTTACCTGGAACGACTGGCCGAACGACGAGCTGGAAAGCTCGACGATGCCCATCGTATCAAGGGTGTGGTAGTTGACACCCGCCACCGGCATGGTCTCCGCAGGGAGGTCAATGCCCGTTTTCTCAGTGAAGCCGAACGCCTCAAAGTATTCGCAGAATTTCTCCGCGCCGAGCTTCTGACCGACCGTTATAAAGAACGGGTTGCAGGAATTCATAAGCCCGTGGGTCAGATCCTGAGTGCCGTGGCCGGTGCGCTTGTGGCATTTTATCGTCCTGTCGGCTACCTGTATCTTGCCGGTGCAGGTATAGCTCGTTTCGGGAGTCACCACATTCTCCTCAAGACCCGCCGAAGCGGTGATTATCTTAAAGACCGAGCCGGGGTCGTAGATATCGCTGGTTATGAAGTTACGCCACTTCTTGAAAAGCAGGTTATTCCTTATCACCTTGCGCCTTGCCGCCGCTCTCTCCTCAACGGTGGAGTTATTCGCCTCTATCTCCTTCTCCTGCGAGGCGGTCAGCTCAGAGCTGTCGTCCTTCTCGCCCTCGGCGGCTATATAGTCCTTCTCCTCGTCCGTCAAATGCTGCGGGTCGTTAAGGTCATAGTCCTCAATGCACGCCATGGCGAGGATCGCGCCGGTGTTGACGTTCATCACAACGCCGTATGCGCCCTTGCCCTTGCTGTCCGCATAGACCTGCTCGAGGCTGTCGGTGAGATAGCGCTGAATGACCTCGTTCACCGTCAGCACAAGGCTCGTGCCCCTCACGGCGTCGTAAACGCTCTCATACTGATCGTCCATTGCGCCGCTCTTGCCGTTGAGCGCCTTAACTATTCTGCCCGGAGTTCCGGTCAAAGTATCATTGTATTTTAGCTCAAGCCCCGAACGCCCCACATCGTCGTCGCCCGTGAAGCCTATCACGCAGGCCGCGAGGCTGCCGTAGGGGTAATATCTCTTAACGTCGGGGTCAAGCCCGATAGCGTCGGAGTAATAGAATCTCTTGTTTTTGCCGTCAACCTCTTTTTGGAAGTAAGGCTTCTGCGTATAGGCTCCGTCGGCATTCTTGACGCCGTCAAGCAGCTTCTGAATGCTCTCCTTCTCTGCAAGCTCTATACGCCTTTTTATGACGAGGTAATTATACTTGTTTTTCGCCGCCTTATCGGCTATATCCTGCTTGTCAACGCCCGTAAGCTCGGCGAGCTTTGAGCAAACCTCCGCCTTGAAATCCTCATCCGTTATCTTGCTGGGGTTGATATAGAGCTTCCAGACCGAGGCGCTTTGGGCAAGCACGGTGCCGTTGGCGTCATAGATAATGCCTCTCTCCGCCGATATCTCGGTGTCACGGAGCTGATTCTGCTCCGCCTTGCTCTTATATTTCTCGCTGTCAATGGTCTGTATCTTGAAAAGATTCGCTACGCTGAGCAGGAAGGGGAAGACTAAAATGATAAGGAAAACAGCAAGCACTCGCTTGCCGAACGAACCGTTATTTGAGCTTTTTTTCATTTTCTTCACCCTTTCATACCGATTTTTTGCCCCTGCCGAAAAACAAAAGAACGCTGCCCCCTAAAGCGATACGCAAAAGCCCTGTTCCGCAGCAGCTTGTGCAGCGAAAATCTTTTTCATCCGCTTTGATTGAGACAGCCTTGACTGTAATTTATTTTATTCGGGATAAATTTTTCATCCGTTCATAGCAGTATATGCCTTATATACCGCCGCATATGACGGCAAAATCGCACTCGGCGTAGCCGCGGATTCCCAAACAGTAGTCAATGATATCGGCTCGTGTCAATCCGTTGCGTCCGCCTGTGCGCTGCCCTTTACCTCTTTGCCGTTCGCCACGACCACCTTATCCGAGCCATCCCTGTCGGAGAAATAGTGGATCTGATAGCGCTCGAGCTTGCACATACCGAGCTGCGAAACCGCGTAGGCTTCAACCTTCTCTCTTGAAAAAGCCGAGCTGAGCTGCATTGTGAGCCTGACATTCTCGCTCTCGGCGACCGATATTTTATTCCTGAGCGTCGCCGCCTCGCTCGTAAGGCTCTCGAGGCTTATCCTCATGGCGATTATGCCGCCGAAAAGGCCGATAAGCATTATCGACACGGCGAATATGCCGAGCACCCTCCCGAGGCTTGCGGAGGGGGCGGTGCGGCTGTGCGGAGCCTGTTTCGGCTTTGGCTGCCTGACCGGCTGCTGCCGCCTTTGCGGCTCAGGGGTCGGCTCTATAGCCGGCTCCGCAAACAGCGAAAGATCATATGCTTCGCTGCGGTTATAATCCGTCATTCCTTTTCCCTCTCTTTTATATACTCAAATATCTGATATCAATTATAATTTTTCCGCCGTTCTCAGTCTGGCGCTGCGGCTTCTCGGATTCTCCGCCGTCTCCGCTTCGCTCGGGGCAACCGCCTTGAGCACCTTTGCCTGCGGAACTCTGCCGCAAACGCACACGGGGAAGTTCCTCGGGCATATACAGCCCTTTGCCAGCGGCGCGAACGCCTGCTTAACTATCCTGTCCTCAAGCGAATGGAAGGTGATGATGCTCACCCTGCCGCCCTTATCGAGGCAGTCGAACATATCCGTGACCGCCTGCGAAAGCCCGTCCAGCTCGCCGTTTATGTAGATGCGTATCGCCTGGAAGGTGCGCCTTGCGGGGTGGCCGTCCCTTTTGGCGGCGGCGGGCATGGCCGATTTGATTATCTCGGCAAGCTCGAGGGTGGTCTCTATCCGCTTCTGCTCCCTCGCGCGGACTATAGCCCGTGAGATCGCAGGGGCGAATTTCTCCTCGCCGTATTCATATATTATCCTTTGCAGCTCGTGCTGCGGCAGGCCGTTGACTGCGTCTGCGGCGCTCATTCCCTCAAGGCTCATACGCATATCGAGCGGAGCGTCGTGGTGAAACGAAAAGCCTCTTGCGGGCTCGTCAAGCTGGTGGGAGCTGACGCCGAGATCGGCGAGCACTCCGTTCACCTGCTCAATGCCGAGCGACGAAAGAACGGCTTTTATATTAAAGAAATTATCATGCACAAGCGTCACGCGCGGGTCGCCGCCGAATCTAGCGCCGAGAGTCGCTATCGCCTCGGGGTCTCTATCCACGGCGATGAGCCTGCCCTCGCCGAGGCGTTCGAGTATCGCCGAAGAATGACCGCCTCCGCCTGCGGTGCAATCCACATAGACGCCGCCGGGCACGATATTGAGTGAATCTATCGTTTCATTAAAAAGTACGGGTATATGATGAAACTCGGCAGGCATCATACTCTCCTCGCTCCCTTGGGCGAGAGGGTAATCCTCGACTTATCGCCGCTGAAGGTTTTGTGGCTCTGCCAATTCTCTTCGCTCCAAAGTTCAACTCTGTTGCCCATGCCGACGACGAAGACCTCCTCGCCAAGCTCGGCCCATTCCCTTTGCTCCTCGGGTACGGTGATCCTGCCGGAGCGGTCGACGCCCGCAATGCTGAGCCTGTCGGCAAGCAAGCGCTGGATCTGCGCCTGCTCCTCGCCCTCGAAGGTATCGTCGATGCCCTCGGCGAATATCGCGAACTTCTCCTCGGAGAACACCCAGATGCAGGGGTCGTCATACAGAGACGAGATAAGGTAGACCTTGGAGCCGAGCAGCTCTCTGAATTCGGGAGGAATGGACATACGGTTTACCTGGTCGAACTTCCTTTTGAACTTGCCGCCGAGATAATCGAACATATGCCTCCTCCTTTCTGCAAAATTGCGGGTGAACTACCCTTTAGTCTCCTTTGCTTCCCTTTACGGTCATATTATAAACGCTGCAAGCCTTAATTGCAAGTGTTTTTAAAGAATATTTTTAACTCTTTTCAGATTTTTCGACAAAAATCCGCTGCAATGTCTCTCCAACCCCAATATATAGTCGAACCCCGCGCTCTCACTGCACGGGGTTTTAAATATTAACTTTGGCGTGGCGTTAAAATCCGGCATGGTTTTCCGCTTTGGCAAGTGTGGGTGCACGGTGTTAAAACACGGCACGGTTTTTTCGCTTTGGCGGCGGTAATTTTTGTATTCGCTGCGGCAAGGCGGGATAACTGCCGGTATAGCCGCAGCTTAAAACTCAGGCGGTGAGCATCAGCATATCCTCGGGGCTTATGCCCGGTTGGAGGGCGCAATTGATAGCAAGGGCGGTCAGCTTCGCCGCCCTCTCTATCATCAGGTCGACCTCACGCGGCGTCACCATCATCTCCGCCGCCTCCTCACCCGCTCGCCCGCCCGAATAATCCGAGACAAGGGTCGCGGCGTCCACAACGGTCGGGACCCCGACGGCTATGACGGGCACGCCGAGGGTCTGCTCGCTTATCTCCTGCCTCGCGTTGCCGACCCCCGAGCCGGGAGTTATGCCTGTGTTGCACATTTGAATAGTCCTGCCGAGGCGTGAAACATTCCTCGCGGCGAGGGCGTCCACGGTGATGACCGCCTCGGGGCGCAGAGTATCCACAAGCCCCTTGAGCATTTCGCCCGCCTCGGCTCCCGTCTCGCCGAGCACGCCCGTGGCAAAGGCGCTGACCGTCCTCAGCTTGCCGAGGCCCGTTGCTCGCAGCAGTTCGCCGGTTATATGTCGGGTGGCGAATATCATCGAGGCGCATTTCGGCCCGAGAGCGTCGGGGGTTATCCTCGAATTGCCGAGCCCCGCCACAAGCACGCTGCCGCTCGACGGCAGCAGGCTCGCTATCTCCTCGCTGACCGCGCCGAGGCTGCCGTCGATAAACTGGGCGTGGCGGGCAAAGGGCGTGACCTCCACATTGATATATCTGCCTATCGGCTTCCCGATAGCCTGCGCCCCCTCCTCATTGACGACCTCGATACGGCTCACCTTGGCGCAGCGCTTCTTGACCGTCTCGATATTCACGCCCCGCATATTCCGCTTATCAAGCGATTCGCATCTCTCCAGCGCCAGATCGGTTCTCAAATTCATATTCAAATACCTCTTGATTTTTTTAGAATTTTTTGGTAGTATATATTTCAGGCGAATATTCCCGATATTTCAAACATTTTTTCAAAAACACCTTGCATTTGAAGAAAAATTGTGTTATCATATTCACCTGTATGAAGAAGGAGGTGTCTTTTAATGCCCAATATCAAATCAGCTAAGAAGAGAGTTCTCGTCAATAAGACCAGAGCAGCAAGAAACAAGTCCAGAAATACGGCTCTCAAAACCGCTATAAAGAAGGCTAACGTTGCTGCCGCCGCTAACGCACCTGAGACCGAGGCTCTTGTAAAAGAGGCTGTCAAGAAGGTTGATCAGGCTGCCGCTAAGGGCCTTATCCACAAGAACAATGCAGCTCACAAGAAGTCGGCTCTTGCCAAGCTCGTTAAATAAGCTGCACAATCAAATTAAAAGCAAAACGGCCGTAGTTGTAAATTTTTTATGACTGCGGCTGTTAAATTATTGACATTCTGACCAAAATAGGCTATAATTAAGAAAATAAAAATGTACGGAGGTTCATTTCATGGATTGCCTTAAGAAGATCTTCAAAGTCATCGCTATAATCACCGTTATTGCCGGCGCGGTCGCAGGCGTTTATTTCGCAGTTAAGAAGTTCCTCGATAAGAAGAACGCTACCGCCGATTGCGAAGAGAACTACGTTTCCTGCTCCTGCTGCGAGGCTCAATAAACAGACAGCGCTTCCCCGTTCGTTATGAACGGGGATTTTTTTATTTTCTTAAGATTTTTCTAATTCTGCCGGTTTACTGTTGACATGGGCGGCAAAATCTTTATTATTAATAGCAGAGGTCGCTCACTTCTCTTTAGGCCTTGTGATGAACGAAGCTATCAGACCGCAGAGGATCGCAGCCGTCACACCGCCCGAGGCCGAGGTGAATGCACCTGTCAGGATGCCTCTCACTCCCCCGTCGGATATCGCCTGCTCCGTGCCCTTTGCCATCGCGTAGCCGAAGCCCGTCAGCGGCACGGTCGCGCCCGCGCCCGCCCACTCTGCAAACGGCTCATAGACTCCGACGGCTGTCAGCGCCACTCCGAGCACCACAAACGCCACAAGTATGCGTCCGGGAGTCAGCTTGGTGGTATCCATGAGCACCTGCCCTATGAGACATATTGCTCCCCCGGCGATGAACGCCTTGAGCAATGAAAGAAATATATCCATATTCATCATCCCATCCCGCTTTTTTCTTATTATCAGCATTTCGGCGGCGAGTATACGACAAAAAACAAAAAATAACTCTTGACAAATCACTCGCCGACAAATAATATATTATCATGTGTGTTCCGGGGGGAACGCAAACAGAAAGAAAAGGAGATTTTTTTATGGTATTTGAAACTCTGAAGAAGATCATCAGCGAGCAGCTCGAAGTTGACCCCGCTATCATCAACGAAGGCTCCTCCCTTACCGGCGACCTCGGCGCAGACAGCCTTGACCTCGTCGACCTCGCAATGTCCGTTGAGGACGAATTCGATATCGAGCTTTCCGACGAAGCACTTGAGAAAATCAAGACCGTCGGCGACCTTGTTGCCTTTGTTGAGGACAGAACCTGATTAATAATTATTGCAATTTTGAGCTGCGGCAAACGTCGCAGCTTATTTTTTTGACTTTTTGCCGCAAAGGTGATATTATTGAACCGAACAGGAGGCATTGATATGATAATCAAAAATGCGATCATATACGGCGAGGATTTTGAGCCTCGGCGTGAGGATATAAGAATTGAGGACGGCAAAATAGCCGAGATCGGCAAGCTCGACGGCGACGGCTTGGACTGCGCGGGCATGAGAGTGCTTCCCGGCTTCATCGACATACACATTCACGGCTGCAATTTGGCCGACACGACAGACGGCAAAGAGGATTCGGTGCTCGTAATGAGCCGCTGGCTCGCGGGCAAGGGCATAACATCATTTTGCCCGACTACAATGACCCTGCCGATAACCGAGCTGCAAAAGAGCTTCAAATACGCCGCCGACGCAATGGGTCACGAGCCGGGCGCATACATCCACGGCATCAATATGGAGGGTCCCTTCATCTCGCCCGCAAAGAAAGGCGCTCAGGCCGAGGAATACATCATCGCACCCGACTATGATACTTTTGCCCGGCTCAACGCCGTGTGCCCCGTGAAACTCGTAGATGTTGCCCCTGAAATGCCCGGTGCGCTTGAATTCGCCGAGCAGGCAAGCAAGGTATGTACGGTCTCCGCCGCACACACTACCGCAACCTACGAGCAGGCAAAAGCGGGCTACGAGCACGGCTTTTCGCACGTCACTCACCTCTTCAACGCGATGGTCGGTCTCGGTTCGCGCGAGGCAGGCACGGTCGGCGCGGTGATGGACAGCAGCACCGTGACAGCCGAGCTGATATGCGACGGCATCCACATCAGTGCACCCACTCTGCGGATAGCTTTCCGCATCCTCGGTGAGGACAGAATAGCGGTCATCAGCGACGCCACCATGGCCGCGGGGCTTGAGGACGGCGAATACACCCTCGGCGGTCAGCGTGTGATCAAGAAAGGCGCGGTGCGCCTCCCCGACGGCACCCTTGCAGGCAGCGCCGCAAACCTTTTTGACGAATTCAACAATCTGCTTCACTTCGGCATTCCTCTCCGCTCGGCGCTAAAGGCCGTTACGATCAACCCCGCAAGGATAATCGGCGCGGACAAAACTACCGGCAGCATAGCCGTCGGCAAGAGCGCAGACCTGCTCATCGTATCGGATGATTTTTCGCATATTAATAATGTTATTATAAAGGGGAAGCAATTTTCGGCACAGTAATGACGGCGTTCCTGCATTCGCAAATCCTGATATTCATTCCCGTCCGCAAAACATACATGAATATATACCGACAAGTAAAACGGCTTTACAAATCAACTTTGTAAAGCCGTTTTACTTTCATGTGTGGAAAACCCCGTGGAAAAAGTGAATAACTCCGTTTAATATTCCGATTTTAACATTATTTTCGTAAAGTTTTCCACTTTACAATGTTCCTTTCTTCTATTCGGGCAACAAATCATGCTGTATATGCAGTATAAGTGTGTGAATATTATTTGCAGGAGCGGCCGATCATGCCGTCATAATTTATTCATAATTAAATGAATAGAACTTTTTCGACGGATTTCGTTATATCTCGTCACTTAAATACTTCGGCTTAAATTTGCCCCATTAAAGGCCGCTGTAGCGCGCAGTTATTCTGACATCCCATCCATTATCTCGGCGCAATCAAAGGGCATACAGGGCTTTTATACGCCCTGCTTTTCGTGCTCCGGCAAGCGCCGTAAAGGCAAATATAAAACAGCATTTTAGACAAGAAAATGCCTCCGCTGCCCTAGGGCAACGGAGGCTGAATTCATTTGGCTATCGAATCCTTTCGACTTATCAGTCAGCGAGCTGAGTGATGCCGTCGGGATTAACGAGGGTGTAGTAATCCTTGATCATGGAAGCGTCGATGCTGTCGACGGAGCCGCTGTGGTCAACGTCCGCTGCCTCAAGCCGGCTCTGGTCGAGGAACGAGGTGTTGCCGTTGAGATACCAGTCAAGCATTGACTTATCGGTACCGTCGATACGGGTATCACCGTTCAGATCACCGTAAAGGACTGCATAGTAGAAGAACATGGGTCTGGTGCTGTCGTTCGCAACGTAGTAGGAACCGGTGCCGTAGCCGTAGTCGCTCTCAGCAACCTTAAAGGTCATACGCTTGGAGTCGTTAACGGTCATACCGATGATCTTAACATACTTGGAGTCGCTTATTGAGGTATTCTCGGCGGTTGCATCCTCTCTGAGGCCGACGCCTTCGGCAAGGCCGCTGATGAAGCCCTGGAAGATCTTTCTGCCGCTGCCGTCGATGATGGGATCAATCTTCTTGATAACGATGTTTGCGCCGGAGTCGGGATTGACGATAAGATCGGTCACTGAGTTGTAAACGATCTCGAAGATCTTAGCGTAGAGGTCATCGGCAACCCTGTCGATATCAGCCTGCTGCTCGCAGTCATATGCTTCCTTATCATTATAAAGAGCCATTGCTGCGTTGTAGCTCTCAACAAGAGGATCATAGGATTCCTTGGTGTAGCCGGTAGTTGCGTTGTAAGGATCGGGATTCTCGATGAAGGGTTTCGCAAGAAGGAGATTCTGCTCGAGCTTATACCAGTCGGCTGCGCCGCTGTACTCAACGAGGTGCTTGAAAGCATCCATCAGTGAGTGGAAAGCCTTGCTGACCATTGACTGGGTGAGACCGGCTGCCGCTGCAGTGCCGTATCTTACGGCAACGAGCGAGGTAGCGAAGTCATATGCCTTCTTGAAATCTGCATAGGAGCTTGCAGTGTAAACCTTTACATAGTTGCTTTCGCCGTTTGTCGAGGTGCCTGCAAACTTACGGTTACGAAGGTGAGTCTGAGAATCGGTGTAAGCAGACTCGGTGTGCTTCAGGAGCCACTCAAGAGCGGTGACGTCGATGGAGGTCTGGCCCTTTCTGTTTCTCTCGGCACTCTCGGCACGGTCGCCGATGTAGCTGATGTGGTTGTAGAGAGCGCGTCTGTTCTCATAGAGAGCGTAGATGTAGTCAATGTAGCCTTCGCGCATTGCCTTAGCGACCTTCAGCGGGAAGGTGCTGTCGTCCTTCGAGTATGTAGCCGAAGGAGCGGTTGCGATGCCGTTTGCGAAGTCAAGGTTGGAGATAAGTGCGAATGCGGGCCTTGCTATTTCATAGGTGCCTGCCGCCGCATCATAGGTGAAGGTCCAGTCGATGCTGTTGCAGAAGGTGGTGATAGCTTCAAGCTCGCTGTTGGTAAGGCCGCTCCACTGATATGCGCCGTTGTGGTAAGCGCCGTTGGCATCGGGAGTGATATCGAACGCAAGAACTCTTGCATCGGCAGCGCCCGCATACTTCTTGATAGCAAGTCTGACTACAGGCTCAGCCTCGTAGCTGGAGAGGACGACATCGTTAGCTGCATCCTGACCGTAAGCAACTGCAAGAGCGATCTGCTCATATGCGTTGGCGTTGAAGTCATTCATGTTAACGGTAACATTATTACCGGTCTTCTTGTAGTAGAAGCTGATATCCTGAGAAGCGGTGGTAAAGTAAGGATAATATTTTTTGCTGGGAACGCCGGGATCACCGTCAAAGGTAGCCTGTGAGGAATCGGTGACAATGATTCCGTCGTCATTGGCGTCGTAGAGGTTGTTAGCCTTAAGGTTGGAGTTGATGTAGAACTTCATCCACTCGGCATAACCGGTAGCTGCGTCGCCTGAGCCGAATGCTTTATAATCGGAGACGAATCTCGCTGCATCTTTAAGCTCTGACTCAAGGTTGTTGTAGGTAGCGAGCTTAGCGTAATCCTCAGCCTCCGAGAATCTGTAAGCGTCGTTGGTGTATGAGACAAAGCCGTTGGTCGCGGTTCTGTTGTTGAGGATCGACTTGCCGAAGGAGCCGAAGGTGCTCTTGGTGGTGTCGCTTGCAACGTTGCCGTTACCGTCTGTATAGGTGTTGTCATCTGCAATGCCCGAAGTCTCGGTAGCGCAGGTATAGAAGTCGAGCTTCTTATAAACTATGTAGTGATCAACGCCGTCAAGAGTCCTAGTGTAGATGTAGCTGTTGGCGTTCGCCTTAACGGCGGCGTCGGCAGCGGCCTTATCGGTCGTGTTGAGTATTGCGGTGGCATTGACGCCGACATTGAAGTGATCCAGATAGTTCTGAAGCCTTGAGACCTTATATGCGGTCATATCGGTGCCGAGATAGTTGGTACCGTTGTCAAACTCGGGCACATATTTAGTGGTAAGCAGGAGCGGGAAGATAGTGGTGAAAAGCTCAACCTTATACTGATTGAGGTACCTAACAAGGCTCGTCACAAAGAATGCAAGTGAGGAGCTCTCGCTGCTGCCGTCAAGGAGTGCGTCGAGTGAGGTGATGGTGGTGGTATTGTTCGCTGCGAACAGACCGCCGTTTGCATACATATTGGTTCTTGCGGGGAGAAGTACCGAGTTGCCGCCGAGAACGATGGCAAGGACACGGTCAACGGTCCTCAGCAGGACGGTGAGAAGCGACTCGTTGAGCTCGCCGCTCTTGTTGACTGAGAACAGGCTGAAGAGCTGCTGAAGGTCAAAGTCCTGAATCGAATCAAGAAGCCACTTATTGATGAAGTCGAAAGAGCCGACATAGGTCTCAGGCAGCCATGATGCGGGAACGAGACCGAAGAGGGTATCATCAATAAGGGTGTAGATAGCGTCGAAGTTTGCGTTGGCCTTGTAAGTGCCTGCCGCGGGGTCGCTGTAGATCTGGTCGATGAAGCTGTTAACGCTGTTCTTCCAGGTTGCCTGACCCTCGTAGTAACCGGTGTTTGCATTGTAAGTACCGGTGAAGATGGGCATATACTTGGTAAAGCCCCAAAGAAGCATTTCAGAGCCGAACTGCTCAAGAGAGGAATTGAGGACGGTGAAAGGCCTGTCATTGACATCAAACACACCGTTGAGATAGAACGCACCGATCGCCGCGCCTATTTCGCCGACTGCGTAGGGGATCTCGATCTGCTTGCCGTCCCTTGCGTTGGTCTTGATGACGGTGTAATCAAGGTCGTGATCCTTGTCGATGGTCTTGCCGGTGGAGGGGGAAACATAGCTGTCGCTATGAGTATTATTATAATAGTATGCGTCAAGTCTGTCGAAGTACTCGCCCTCGGGAACGATATCGGTTGCAAGAGATGCAAGAGCATATGCGCCGACGGACGCGATGCTGTCGGTCCACTCGGGGAAGTAAGTACCCTCGATGAAGCTCGAAAGAAGGAGCTTTACAAGGTTTGCATAGACCTGAGAGTCAGAGATGTAATATTCAGGTCTTACAAGGTCGGAGTTAATATAATCCGACTGAGCCTTGTCGATGGTGTTGACAAGGGAATTATCGCTGAAGTAAGCATACTTGGTGGGGATCTTTTCGCCGGTTTCACCGAGCTTGTATTCGGTGGGATAGATCCTCATGCGCTCGCCGTCCGCACCCTTCTCAAAGGTGAGATAGAGGTTGGTATCTGCGTCCTCGGCGCTGGAGAGAACGATCTCTCTATCAGCGTTGAAAGCGAGGGTAGCGGCAAGGTCGGATGCCGAATATGCAAGGGAGGCGTCAAGCTCAAGACCGAATGCGGGCAGAAGCGAAGGAAGCATTCTGGCGATGTCGTTAAGGAGCGACATGAAGTTATCGGTGAGGTTGATTCCGCTGTAGCTGGTGGAGATGAAGGTGTTAAGTGCAGGATCAACGCCGTCGCTGCCGGTAAGCAGCCAATCAAGCAGATCGTTGATCTTGGGAACGGGATAGGTTGCCGCGTCAGCGGAGTAGTGAACTGCGGGAGCGCCGTTTTGAACGAAGAGCTCCTCGATCGCGCCGACGATAAGGTTAAAGGTTTGGTCGCCCATGACGTCGGTGTTGCCCTTGCCGCCGTTTGCGGTGGTGTCGATTTTAAGAGCGTCAAAGAGGATGCCCGCAAGCATATCCTTGAGCATACCGCTCATAAGAGC